>Ga0209087_1000824_pt1 | contig 19189 bp, 22 predicted proteins | sample S_130805_EF_Meta_FD_187321 | JGI IMG/M metagenome (GOLD analysis project Ga0209087, IMG submission 187321) | Freshwater microbial communities from Lake Simoncouche, Canada to study carbon cycling - S_130805_EF_MetaG (SPAdes) (version 2) | ecosystem: Environmental > Aquatic > Freshwater > Lake ... | reverse complement strand
GCTTGCAGGTGTATTAACTGGCTTCTTTGTTGTATCAATTTTCAAGCCCCCTACTCGCCAAGTGCCTGCTATTCCTACACCAGGTGATTCTGGTTCCTTTACGACTAAAAGTGGTTGTGTCAAGATTAAAGCAGAACCAGTGCCTTGTTCCTCTTCAGCTGTTTCTCTCAATGTACTTGTAAATGATCGATAAACTTCTAAAACGTAAAGAAACAATAGGCTTATTTGGGTTTATTATCGGGTTTGGTCTCGTCGTTATGTTGCTTCATCATCCAATCAAAAGTGAACGTATGTTAGCTCTTTCGCCAGATAAGTTCGAGGACAAAGAAATTAAAGCCGATGGAAAATGTTATAAATATCGCGTGGAGGATGCTTCGTGTGAAATCACTTCCTCTAAATAAACATGGAAGGTGCAACAGATCTATCCGAACTTTTAGGAGGGCAGCCCGTTCAATCTCCTGCGTTTCAACCAATGGTAACCGGTGGAGGTGACCCTTTTAGCACTCCGTTAAATACTACGCCTCAGAAACCTTCTGCGCCCGATTACTCCCGTCAGTTTTCTGTTCTTCGTGGATCAGTGCGCGGTTTTTTAGGTTACCTGGCATTCTTTCTGGCAGCAGCTATTATGTCTCTTGCATCTACCCGAGAAATGGCTCTTCGTTATGTTCCCCACGCATATAAGGATGGTGGTGTAGTTTCTTACACTGGCGCAGCTGTTCTTGGAGCAGCATCCATGGTAATAGCGTATGTGATTAACACAGTATTTCACACCTTAGTATAATGGACCCAGAAATAAGACGGTCCCTATATTACAGCTCAAGAGGATACCTGGTAGACCCTCCAGCTCTATTTCACCCATATATTTTGGTTGGAGCTGGTGAGATGTTAACTCCTGCGTTTGTTAAAAAATATGAAATTACGCATGTAATCAATTGTGCAACAGAATCTGATTCTCCCACCTGGTTCAAAGAAAAATACCCTGATAAATATTTTTGCATAAATGCTATCGATTCTCTTCACGTTAACATTATGAAGTGGTATCCAGAATTTAAGGCAGCATTAAAGTATTGTTTACAGCAAAGTGATTCACGTAAGATTTATGTTCACTGTCAGTGTGGAATTAATCGAAGCGCTTTCCTTGCTTTGATGTATGTTTGTGACGTATTTAAGTTTCCATTTGGAAAAACTGAGATGTCAGTTCTCAGGCAGAGGCCATGTATGATGACAAATACCTCTTTTCGGCAGCAGGTTTTCAATGCTCTAATTAAAGATGGCAAGCACTGACCAAAATCCTATATGGGACCAAGTTGCCGCGGGGCCCTCAAGTGTAGGCGATTCTATCATGGGACCGAGCTATAGTTATGCAGAAAATATCCAGGGTCCGTCGGCATTAGGTGTTGGTTCTAGAGGAACAATTAGTCAGCTTGGTACCAATACGGGAGCTATTTTTCAGTATGTGAAATACATGATTTCAGGTCCTGCTTTGGGTAACCAATATTTTGTAAATACTGGTGGATCTTGTATTGCATCTGATCTGTCTACTCAGTCACGATACAGTTACATTAATAATGTATCAAGTGGTGCTGGAGTTCTCCCGGAAGCAATGAAAAAAGATTTAGGCAGCGTTGCATCAAATTTTGACGGGTTACTACCAGGTATACTTGAAGATGTTGAAGGGCTAAATCCTGTTCATCTGTTTAGTTCTTTGGCCGCTGATTCAACTCCTTCATGCGAGTGCTATACCTGTCCCACAAGTGGTGGAGAGGAATCCAGATTTATGAACAAGGATTTATCTCCTGACTTTGTCACTTCTAAATGCAGAGTAGATGATATCTCTAAATGTATTAAAAGTAAGGAAGGATTTCAAAATATGTCAGAATCAGCTTATCCTATATTAATTGGAATAGGCCTTTTAGCTATTTTAATAGCATACAAGTAGAATAACAAATGTCGGACAGTATGTTTCGAATCAAAAAAGGGAGGGAAGCAAAGCAAGAAACCTTGGGTGGAACTCTTGATTCTGTTCATCAAACAGTTATTACTTCTTTGCGTGAATCCCAGGCTAATCAGACTTCTTTAGTTGATCAAATCAAAGAGTTAGAGGCTGAAATTAATCAGTTGGAAACAGCTGATGTTTTTAAGTTAGCTACAAAGCATGATAAGCTGCGCACACTTCAGTCTGAACTAAAAGAGAAGAATCAACTTGATTCATATTTCTTGAAGAATGCAGATTTAATGTTACAGTATTATGGTCAATCTGAATCATCTTCTATAATTACTGCAAAACATGTAGACAATAATACGTTTATGAAGTATTTAGCTCCTGTAGCTCCTATTGAAACAGGACCATCTCGTAAGCAGATGTTTGATGAGTATGTTTCCAGGATGAAGTTGGGCACTGGCACTGAATCTAATGATGTTAATACTGATACCGAACATTGCAATAGATGTAATGTTGCTCGTGAAGAAGTTGCAGCTGAAGGCATCCTGGCATGTCCTATGTGTGGTTCAGAAGAATATATGATGGTTGTTTCTGATTTTCCAAGTTTCAGAGATCCTCCCAAAGAAAGAAATAACTATGCATATAAGAAGATTAACCATCTGAATGAGATTCTGAATCAATTTCAAGCAAAGGAAAGCACAATTATTCCAGATGAAGTTATGAATGAAGTTGTATGCGAAATCAAAAAACGACGCATACAAAATGTTGCTGAACTTTGTGAAAAAGATATCAGGGAAATTTTAAAGAAGTTGAACAGATCAAAGTATTATGAACATGCAGCTCATATCGTATCAAGACTCAACGGAAATCCCCCACCCACTATTACACCAGAAATCGAGGAAAAAATCAGGGCTATGTTCCAGGATATCCAAGCACCTTTTTTATTATACTGCCCAAATGACCGGACTAATTTTCTATCCTATTCGTATATTTTATACAAGTTTTTCGAATTGCTTGAGCTGGATGAGTACAAAGTTTACTTCCCGCTACTCAAATCCAGAGACAGACTAATTAGCCATGACCAAATCTGGAAACAAATTTGTGAGTATTTGCGTTGGGAGTATATCGTGTCAGTTTAAAAATGGAATCACAATAATAATATATTAACAATTTTAAAAATATGTTATCACTCGCTGAGCTAGTTGATAAGATTCTTCCGCTGATTGGAAAAAGTTACAATCTGCCGAAAACTAAGAATAAGGGTCTACCTGGATTATATTTAGAAACTCTTGCTGGTATTCAGCACACATCAAACTGTCTAGATTGTTCCGATGGAGAACTTAAGGTTGTTCCTCTAAAAAAAACTAAAAAGGGTCTTGTTCAGAAAGAAACTATTGCCGTTACTATGATTCAACCAGAATTAAAAACTCAACTGTTTCCAGATTCAAGATGCTATAAGAAATTGAATAATCTCTTAGTAGTTCCATATCTTCGTACAGGCGATATAATTGTCTACATGCAGCCATATCTGGTCAATAAAGAAAAGTATCCTGTGCTGTATAAAATTCTTGAAGAAGATTATTATGAAATCCAAAAACTGTTTAATGAAACAGGTATTCTTGAGTCAAAAAATGGTAAAGTTCTTCAGACAAGAACAAAGGGAGCAGGTCATGGTTCAAAGTCAAGAGCGTTCTATTTAAGAACCTGTTTCTTGAGTCAGTTATTGTAGATATACTATGCTACCGTAATAAGAACCTCGTTAGCTCTTGATTCAGGGTTTGTAGAATTAATCGTACGTCGACAAGAGACTGTTTTTGTCTTAAATGGTTCTGGAAATGCATTTCGGACAAGAGCAACATCAGCATTACTCATCAGAAAGTTTGGCAGTTCGCGAGTCATTTTGAAGAGCGTTTGATGGTTCTCTAGACTGAATCCAGCTGCAGTATATCCAACAAAAGATGTCTCATTCTCTGGAGCATATGGTGGATCCAAATATACAAAATCTCCTTTTTTAACAACTAGATTTTCAAATCCCTGGCAAGTAAAGACTACATTCTTGATAAGGTTAGAAATTGAACGGATATGGTCTGCTTCAAGGATTATCGGTTTCTTATAATGTCCATATGGAACATTGAAACCACGTGGACCTTCTCGATAGACTCCTCGAAAACAAGTCTTATTCATGAAGAGAAACATGGCTGAACATTCTATCGTATTTTGATTTTCTGTATTATTAAAGACTGAACGAATCCAATAATAATATGATTCACGTGATGTTGCATCCGCTAATGTTGCTGGAGTACGATTCACATCTTTTCCTGTAAGACTATAGAAATAGTCTGAAAGAATCTTTACCTGGTCAATAAACTCTTCTGGATTTGTTTGAATATTTTTATAAAGTCCAATCAGTTTTGAGTTAAGGTCACTGGCATAGACAGTTCCATTTATTTTGATGTTTGGGTCAGAAAGCACTGCCAATAAAACACTTCCACCTCCTAGAAAAGGTTCATGGTAATTATTCATTTCTCGAGGGAAAAGAGCCATAACATCCTTGATAATTTGTGTTTTTCCACCAACCCACTTTAGAAATGGCTTCATATCTTATGGACTTGGAATTAAAAAGATGAATCAAGTTCCGTTTTTGAGTTAAAAATTGCCCAAAGGCGTATTAAAAGGGCGATGCCTTGCAGGCAGCTGTCAGCTCGCTAAGGATTTTCCTGAGCTCTGCATTCTTTGCCTCCAGCTTTCTGAGCTGAGCAGCCTGCATTGCAATCTCCTCAGCTTGGTCGTGTTTCTCCCAACACAGGCTATTAACCTGGCCTGTTAGCTCGTTGATGCGAGCATAGGCTTGTGTAGACTCAGTCTCCAGTTTGCGTTTCTGGTCAAAGAGCCATTCGATGAGATCTGCGGCCTCATTGAGGAGCACGCTGCGAGACATCTTGTTAACAAAAATTTAACAATGCAGAACAATTCCGTTTTTAGTCGACTTCCTTTACCCTGTAAAATTCATTGACTTCTTTGGGAGGTTCTACAGGTTTTGGGGGGATATACTTCTCGATAAGTTTAATTAAACTTTCAATTTGTTCAAGATTACGCAATGCAATTTCTCTTGCTTTGGGTGATCTAGGGTCCATTATATATTAAAAATGGGACTATTAAAGTCCTAATATCTGTTAAAGTACCTTGAGTGAAGGTAAAGCGGGTCATAGACGCGCGGACCATAGCAGGTTGTGCGAAAGCAGCCAAGGGCTTTCCAGCTCTCTTCTTTAGGAAGTTCGAGGAAACCCTGAACTGTCATTCTAGCCTTCATTGCCAGGAGCCGAACAGCATCTTCATGCTTGAGGCGCTTGATTTTGTTCCCGTCGGGATCGTAGTCCAGGCGCATGTTCTTTGCAACAACCTTTGCGCGAGGCGAAGGCCAGGTGTGGTGGTTGTAATCCATTGTGTTGTGTATTAATCCTGGAAAAATGAAGAATCCATTTTCCTTACTTGGATAGACCAAGCTTTCCTCTCTCGTTGTGTGTTCTCACTTGAGTATATGTTGGCACACTTGTTGGCATGCTTGTTGGTCTAGCAAACTTGGTGCTGTTAACTGCGGCAATTGCCAGTAGCATGAGAAACTTGAGCATTTTTTATAATAATATTCCGATTCTAAGTAAATTCCATTTTCAATAAAAAATGCGCCACCATGCGCTATCACCGTCTAGGCTGGCTTTAAATAAGCAAACCGGACCAGAGTGTAGTGGACAAAGTTGTTCTCCGTCTCCACAAACCCGCCATTGGCAAGGAATGTGGAGAGGATAAAGTCCTTGTCGACAAGCTGCTGTCCCATTGCTTCTAGAGCGTAGTCGTAGAAGTGGTGGGCGAGATCCCACCCGACCATTTTGTGGTGGTCCAGCGTGAATGTTGAAAAGTCCCTGCGGAACTTGGGGTGCGTGATCCACTTTATGATCTTCTCGAGAGAGGACATAGTGGCCGTGTTCAGAATCTTATTCTTATATATCCAAATTCCATTTTTGATTAAAAATTGTGCCTTTCGGCTGTATTACTCCTTGCACGTCTTGCTATAGTGTCCAAACCCATCGCACTTAAGGCAGTGCCCTCGGCGAGTGGTATACACTTTTCTGTAGTCATTAATGAGCTCTGTCTTTCGACGAATTGTCTTCATCCAGCGCTGTTTTGAGTCAGAGCGTGTGTGGTTTTTGTGGCAGGTGATGCATAAGACCTCCAAGTTGAAGCGAATTGTGCGGCCACCCTTGTGCCAGGGAATAATGTGATTTGTTTCACACTCCTTCCAGTCCAGGTCATGCTCTTTCAAGCATCTTGGGTTTGCACATCGGCCATTCTGCTCTCGCAGGATCTGGCGACGAAACCATGGTGGGATACTGCGGGTGTTCAGATTAACCATACAGAGAGCGTGTTTACGACCTCGGTGCAGTTGGTAATAATTATGTTGTAATTCTGTAATAATCCATTTTTATAGACCATATATATCTGTAGGAAGTTTGCAGTCAAGACCATTTCCTGCAGGAACAGAACCTTTAGCACAACTTGTCTTGCGACTGTCTGGCAAGGAAGTAAATCCCTCTATCAGCTGCTTTCCGAAAAAATGATGAAGAACAGCAAATATTAATGCAAGAAGAAGAGCATGAATATGATTCTTAGTTCCAAGATATGATACTATGTAGAATAAAGCTGCATTAAATACTGCCCACTTCCACATTTGTTTATCATCGAGGATATTTACTTGCGCTTCAAGACCTTATGAAGGGCGATGTGAATTACAGTAAACAGCAGTGCCTTCACGACGGGAGAAGGAACAGGACCCAGGGAGGGGACTGCGAGCATGAAGGCGACCACATAGAACGTAAAAGCAGTCAGAAGGAAATACACGTACATTTTTATTTTTTACGCAAGAAATTACATTTTCCGAATGCCCTTTCCACCTTCGCCATATAAGCCTTTTCCAGTTGATACAACACTATCTACAAGGCGAGCAACGACATGGTGAGTGAGGGCGAACAGTAATGCATGAACGAATACCTTATATCTACCCCCCAGGGTGACAAGAACTCCAGGAACAAAGAGGGCGAACACTAAAGCACTCGCTAAAACGTGAAGAACCTTATCAAGCATTTATTTCTAAGCATCCGATTAATTCTTGCCCATAGGAATCTGCGTCTCGCCTAATGCAGGCTTATATGTTGCTACCCCTCCAGGATTAGGTATACAAGTTGTTTGTTTAGAATTGGCGGGGTCGGTGACCTTGATCGAACCATTCGGGCACGTCTCCCCAAACGTACTCTGCATTCCTTCACGTAACCAAAATCTGCGGTATAAATACATCACAATATGAGTGCATAATGCAAAGACAGCGGCCTCTTTTAGTAGGCTTTGACTTACACGTCTATCGCGAGTTGCATAAACGCGAAAACCAATATATACAGCTGTAACAAGAAGGGCTGGAACAATGTTGAACATTTATTACTTCATAAAGGTTTTCTTTACCCAGTTGCGGTCGGTCTTGATTGTTTTAGATTTTGTAGGAGATGAGTATTTGGTGTAAACTGCAAGTGCATTTAATTTACGGAATGTAGAAAGGGGTCCAACTGACCGGACAGTTTTGCGCAATGAACGACGACGAGATGTTTTGCTGCTTTTAGCATGATATCCATGAAGTTCACCTTTCTTAAGTTCGCCAATACCAGGATGTGTCTTCCAATATCTTCTTGTATGTTTACGACCTCCACATGTTTCTGTCATTTACTTTCTGCGAAGTTTTCTTTTGCCACCAGCACGGCCATCGTGAAATAGTTCATAAAACAGGTAATAAATATCGCGACATATTGAGTATAACAACTTCCAGAATTTTTTCAGGAACTCAAACATTTATGTTATTATCTAGATTTATTGGGACACGATGAGCAACCAGTAGCCTTGGGTGTAAACCTTGGGTAAAAATAATAAACAGCAGCAGCAATGACTAAAACTACGAGAAGATAATGCCACATTTATTTGTTATCAAGAGTTTTCATATGTAAAACATAACATATTAATGGGTATTCCTTTTTATTTTGCTAGTTTGATACGTAACCATTCTGGAATTACGCGAGTTGTTCGTGATCCAATTAAAGCTGATATCCTGGGCATTGATTTTAATTGTTTGATTCATCGTTATCTTGGTTCTGATCCTATAAAGAGTGTTCTGGACGCCTTAGAGCATATATTGGGTGTTTGTCGAGCAAAGAAAGTATTTATTGCTTTTGATGGATTAGTTCCTTATGGTAAGATTGTTCAGCAAAGATATAGAAGGTTTCGAATTAAAGAGGCAGAATCATTTGATAAAAACCAGATTTCACCGGATACTCCTTATATGCGTTCATTAGAGCAAGCAATCAGAGATAGATTTCCTCAGATAGAGCTGTCTCCTACTCAAGTTCCAGGAGAGGGAGAGCACAAAATTTTCCAAGAAATCAAAAAGCTTCCAGAAGATCAGCGCGAGTCAATATGTATTTATGGTTTGGATGCAGACTTAATTTTGCTGTCACTATTCAATCATCATTTGGCACCACAAATAACATTGCTCAGAGAGTCTGGGGAGTTTAATGATCCAACACTGAAAGAAGCTGAGTTTTCGTTGCTTGATATTCAAAAATTAATTACGCAACTTCCTATGGATATTGAGCAATATCTTGTATTATCTGTGTTGTGTTTTGGGAATGATTTTATGCCGAGTTTAGGTATCTTTTCTTTGCGTGAGGATGGGTATGGTCGTGCCATGGAGTATTATACCAAATCTGGAAAACCTGATTTGACAACGGAGAATGGTCGTGCAATCTTTTTAGATTATTCTGCAAGCAAAGAAACCTGTGTTCTAAAGGAGCTTGTTAAGTTGCGTAAAAAACCATTTGAACGGGCTATAGTAGGAAGGTCTGCAAACTGTATTTCGGTAAAGTATGGTCTTCATATTCTAGACGGAGTCGCAAATATGGAGCCAGTAGTAGATGCCTTTTGGAAGACATTTCATTGGACAATATACTATTTTAAGACGAATGAAATCTGTAATTGGAATTGGGTCTATCCTTATCCAGAAGCTCCTTTGCTTCAAGACATAGTGCAGTTCTACGAAACAGACCTTTTATTTTCAAAACTATCTTATACTGTCAATAATCAATTGCAGGTTATATTGCCTTCTAAGTCATTACACCTGGCTAAACGGAGAGTTATATATACAGATGAACATTACGAAGAGACACGAGAGCCCTGGATGAAGAAATTTGAATGGGAGATGAAGCCACGAATAAGCATTCCTTGGAATCCTAACGCTTCGTTAACCTCAGTCTCCCTCCTGCAAATCCAACCTTAACAGAACTTAAATTACCAGAGAATGTCAATCTCGTATCAGATTTTTCTATACTGGTCGTAACATCTTCTTCGTTTAATTCTGGAATTGGTATTTCACGTGGAGTCCAGTACTCATTATTTATTTTTTCCATTTCCCTTACACTTGCCATCGCCATCATATTATCTCCCGAAAGTTCACGTGTCCAATTTTTAGTTAAGTAATTTATGTATGCAGTTCGGAACTCAGCAAGAGAAGTGTGAGAAGTTGCCTCTCTGAGAGTTTGTAAGCAATCTGCAACTGTAGAAGGTCTTGGTTTATCAAGACGTCTATTTACAGTATTATGAGCTCGAAATACAAATATTGCAAATTCCTGGCGAGAGTTTAAAAATCCAGGATACATATTTCTGTAAATTAATAAAATGCTTTTGAAATGATTTTTACACGAATTACAGGAGATTGTTTCAGCAAATAAATTAAGAAATCTAGTTGCTATACCTTTCTCCAAATCGGATGGATTTTCTGGATATATTAAACTAACAGAATGCAATGTCATCCATCCTAATGGTCCCCAAAGTTTAGTCATTATAAAACTAAACCGAAACAAATCCAGCAGAAACAGCGTTGTCTAAAATCTGCCTGGAAATACTAGGAGGAGTCTTAGGATTGAGAACAAGGCCCTTATTGCGAACAACCTCTTGAACTTTCGAATCAGACATGCTTGAAATACGACGCTTTAAAGTTTTACGTTGTTTCTTCATGCCTTTTTCAGTGAGTAAGCGCAATGTATGTTTTCTCATACCTTTCTTTAGTGATGGAGATTTAGAAGGATCCGTTACACCCTTAAGAGTAAATTTGGACTTTTTCATTATACCCTTGGGAAAGGTCTTCAAGGTCTTGCGTCCTCCAGTTTTTGCTTCAGGTGTAGGATCATCACTTCCCATTTTTTGAATGGTAATATTCTTTGATGCCATTCCTTTGTTAAAAATGGATAGAGAATGATTTACGTAGAACACCTCTTAATAACATACTATGGACTGGGAAGCAATTCGTTCATTCTTTGTGAACCAGGGACCCCAGAAGTTGGTAGAGCACCAGATTGAATCATATGAAGATTTCATCCGCAACAAGCTTCCTCTGATTGTATCATCAACTGCACCAATTGTGGTATGGCATGAGCAAGATGAGGTAACAAAAAAGTATAAGTACGAGTTCAGACTATCATTTGAAAATATCACGTATATCAAACCTCGTATTCACGAGGCAACTGGTCGTGTCAAGCCCATGTTCCCCCAGGAAGCTCGTCTTCGCAACTTTACCTATGCAGCTCAAATGTTTGCAGATGTCAGATTTGTGACTCGCATGTATTCTGGAGAGAAGCTCGATGTGATTACTGAGCAATACCGCGTATTCGAGGGAATTTCCCTGGGAAAGATTCCAGTCATGCTTGGATCATCTCTCTGCATCATGAAGGACTATCCAATGTCCTACGAGGAGCTTGGCGAGTGTCCGAATGATCCATTTGGATATTTCATTATCCACGGTTCCGAGCGCACAATCCTGTGCCAGGAGAAAGTGGCAGATAACAGAATCATGGTATTTGCTTCTAAGAAGACAGCAGCAAAGTATACTCACACGGTTGAGCTCAAGTCACTTCACGAGTCATTCACTATGCCTCCTAAGAAGCTTGAGATTCGCATGAATACCAAGTTTAACGGATTTGGTCAGCCAATGACTGCATGCTTTCCTCGATTTCGTGAAGATATTCCAGTAATGGTTATCTTCCGTGCACTGGGACTTGAAGCAGATGAAGATATCGTAAAGCTGGTGTGGGGAACCAATACTGAGCAATACGAGTCCCTTACTGCCTCATTTCGTGAGTGCTCTGATATCAAGGTATACAGCCGCGACGATGCAGTTGAGTACCTATCTCATCACCTCCAGTATGGCACTAATATGGAGGACAAGAAGGAGTATGTGCGCATGCTTTTGGAGTCTGAGCTTCTTCCTCATGTTCGATTTGGAGGAGATACTGCATCTAAGCAGACATTCGAATCCCGCAAGTGTATTCTGATTTCTCTCATGATCAAACGCCTTATCCTGACAATCCAAGGAAAGATTCCTCTGGATGATCGTGATGCATATCCTAATAAGCGCGTAGTTACTACTGGTGCTTTGCTTACTCATCTGTTTCGACAGCTGTTTCAGAAAGTGTGCAAGGATGTTCGTGGCAAGTTTGTTCACGAAGTTAACAACGATACCTGGAAGAAGGGAGAACCCAGGCCTCTAGAAGTTTTGAACATCAATAATCTATACAAGATTCTGAAAGTTTCAACAATTGAAGGGAAGTTGAAGCAGGCGCTTGCTACGGGTAACTTTACTGTTCAGGGTGTTGGGCCGGCTAATGCAGGATCAACTGCCACCAAGGTTGGTGTTTCGCAAGTTCTAAACCGCCTATCTTACCTGGCTACTGTTTCCCACCTGCGGCGTATTCAAACGCCTGTAGAGAAGTCAGGTAAGCTGCTTGCTCCTCGCAAGTTGCATGGAACATCATTTGGTTATGTGTGTCCAGTGGAGACACCAGAGGGTCATTCTGTTGGTATTGTGAAAGCAATGTCTATGATGACTTCAATTAGTCAGCACACACCAGCTATGATTGCTATGAAACTGATTGATACTGCTGGTGTAGACTGGATTACTGACCTGGTCAATGCTCCTGGTATCCCCGTTTCAATCAATGGTGTTATTGTAGCATATACGCAGAAACCATCAGTTGTCTTCAGTATTCTGAAGGAGGCTAAGAGAACATTTGTTCTGCATCCTCATTCTGGAATTACATGGAGTGTTACCAAGCAAGAGATCAGCATTGAGACAGATGGTGGTCGTATTGTTCGTCCACTATTCAAGGTTCAAGATGGAGTAATTCTTCCAAAGCCTTCTTCATCCGATTGGAATGATTGGGTGAAGGCAAATGTTGAGTATATTGATCCTGCAGAGTCTGATACAGTTCGTATTGCGATGATGCCAGCAGAGATAACTGCTCAACATACTCATTGCGAGATTCATCCTTCGCTGATGCTGGGCCACATGGCTAGCACGATTCCTATGTCTGATCACAACCAGTCACCAAGAAATACGTATCAGTCAGCAATGGGCAAGCAAGCAATGGGTCTATATGCAAAGAATTATTCAAAGCGTTTGGATAAGAATGGTTATGTGCTTTGTTCTCCTATGCGTCCATTTGTGGAGACGAGGATGATGAATGTAATGAAAGTTCAGGAAATGCCATTTGGTTATAATGCTATTGTAGCAATTGGTATTTATTCTGGATACAACCAGGAAGATTCAGTTATTCTCAACAAGGGTGCACTGGACCGTGGACTGTTTAGGTCACTGTATTACACTATCTACAAGGATGAAGAGCATCGTAATGTTGCATCTGGCAAGGAAGAGAAGTTTGCCAAGCCACGCCGTGAAAATACTCGTGGATTCAAAAACTCATCCTATCATGCTATCCAAGAGAATGGTATGCCTGCTGCAAATTCCATCATCCAGGAGAATGATGTTGTTATTGGCAAGGTGACTAATTTGAAGTCAGATTCTCATGGTTATACGTTCCGTGATTCTAGCACGACTCATAAGGGAGCAGAAGCTTGTCGTGTTGATGGTGTGTGGCAAGACAAAAACTCTGATGGATATCCTTTCATCAAGGTCCGAGCAGTATCTGAGCGAGTGCCTGAGATTGGAGATAAAGTAAGTTCCCGCCACGGCCAGAAGGGAACATGTGGTATCATTCTGAATGAGGAGGATATGCCTTGCACTGCATCTGGTCTGCGTCCTGACATCATTATGAACCCTCACGCGGTTCCTTCACGCATGACAATTGCTCAGCTGATGGAGACTATGTTTGGTAAGATTTGTACTGAGAAGGGAACAATGGGTGATGGAACACCATATTCTCATTTGAAGATCGAGGATTTGCGTAAGCACATGGTAGAACTTGGTATGCATCCATATGGGAATGAGATCATGTATAATGGTCAGACTGGTGAAATGATGGAGGCTGAAATCTTTATGGGTCCGACCTTTTACCAGCGGCTAAAGCACATGGTGAGTGATAAGAAGCATTCTCGTGCTCGTGGACCTATTGTGTCGCTTACCAGGCAGCCATGCGAGGGACGAAGCAGAGATGGAGGTCTGCGTGTTGGTGAGATGGAGCGTGATTGTATGCTGAGTCACGGGACAGCAATGTTTACGAAGGAACGACTGATGGATGTTTCAGACCCATTCAATACGGGGTTCTGCAAGAATTGTGGAGTCCTGGCAGTAGTAAACAAGGAAGCATCCCTTTACGACTGTGGAACATGTGGAGTTCAGACTGAGTTTGAGATGAAGACAATTCCCTATGCAATGAAGCTCTGGTGCCAGGAACTAGAAGCAATGCATATTGTTCCTAGATTGGTGTTCGAGTAAATAATCATCTAGGCAGGATGTTTTCTTAAGATAAATTCATTGAGATTAACAAATTCTAATGGGTATACCTTACAGAAATTTGGAGGACTACCTATTATTTCAAATGGAAGACTATTATCACGAATATTTTTAACAATGTCATTAACTGCTGGGTTAACTCCTGGGCAATAGATAGAATCGTGATAATCATCAAACACAACAAACCCTCCTGGTGCTACAAATTCACTAAATACAGTAAAATCATGTATTACTGCATCATAGCTGTGATCTCCATCTATAAACAAAATATCTGTCTTAAAATTTCTAGAACGAAGATCTTCAGCTAGACTTTTATCAGTTGAAAATTTTTTGGTAAGTTCAACATCATAATTATGAATGTTAAACCTGGCAATATTACTATTGATAATATCAATTGTATTACAACCAATATGAAATGGATCAATTGATATGCATTTTACCTTGGATGGATGTTGCAACATCAAGCAAAGAGAACCTCCGTGATATGATCCAATTTCTGTATAAATAACTTCATCTTTTTCTATTAAAGAACGAAGTGTATAAAGAATATGAAAATGTTGATGAAATGTATTACCATCCATTGTTTTTACGATAGTTTTAACAATACCACTTGTCGTGGGAGTATTTTTTTCAATTGCTGATATTACGTCCATGTTTATTAATGAATACATTTAATTTATCCTTGACCTTGAACGTCATGAACGCAAAGTAGAAGAGGAATAAAAACTACATATTTTTTAGGATCGGTAAATACAGTATTTCTTATATAATTTATAAGCTGAATATCTCCACATTCATAGTGTATCTTACCAGGTCTAAATCCGTCATATTTAAAATCCAATGCAATAGACCTATGAATTGTTATCGAGGAATGGTTTAAATTGCATGGCATTGGTAGATAGTAAGTATTTTCAAGAGTTGATTTTATTTCATTACATTCTATTCTAGGAAGAGCACTGCCCATATGTTTGCTGTAGTGAAATATGCATATGGGCTCTGGATGTAAAGATAAGGTGTAGTTCAGTATTTGTATTTTTTTACTGCTGAAAAAATCATCATCGTCGTGATGTACTATGTACGAACATCCGTCTTCTAGTGCCATTTGATGAGAAGTATTCATTGCATTACAGCCACCAACCATCCATAAATTGTGTCCAGCGGCAATGTTCTCTCTTTCATGCGCATATGTTAAATTTTTATAAGTTATCTTATCTTTTGGAAATGATGATATACACTCTAAAAACTCATCATTATTTTCATATTTGTCTCCAACCAGGTAAAGATGCCAATTTGTAGCTGTTTGACTAAGGATTGCATCTAGACTTCGTTTTAAGTAAGACGGAGTCTTGCCACTTTTACGCTGATATGTTGCCATACAAATTCCAAATTTTTCGGGGCCCGTTCTAAACTCAGGTATATCTCCATCAAATATGAGTTTTTCCATTTATGTATGTAGATTGTATATTATTAAAGTATGAGTTTTTACAGTGTAATTGAATTAGCATCATTGGGTCTAAAAAAATTTGGTAATAATGTTCTAATCAGCAGGTATGCAAGACTAAACAATCCTGGTAATATTACTATTGGTGATAATGTCAGAATTGATGACTTCTCTATTCTATCCAGTGGATCGGAGCCATTTATTTTAGAAGATAATATACACATTTCAGCAGGAGTATATATTTATGGTCAAAATGGGTTTCATATGAAATCCTTTTCAAACATATCGCCTGGGTCTAAGATTTTTACTCAATCTGATACATTTAATGGTGACTTTTTAATTGGACCAATGGCGCCTATTGAATATAGATGTATTTATGGTTCTTCTTTGGTAATTGAAAAACATGTTATAATTGGCGCAGGTTCTATTGTTTTACCAGGAGCCAAGTTTGGCGAAGGAGTCGCAATCGGAGCCAATTCTCTTGTTAAAGAAGAATGTATGGAATGGAGTATATATGCTGGTTCACCTGTTAAATTTATTAAAGAACGTTCGAAGAAACTTCTAGAACTAGAGAAGAAGGTGCTTTGATTTTTCATAAATGTATCCAGGTATTAATAATGAATACTACAGATAGATTATTGGTTTTACTGAATTGTTTTTTTAACACTTCAGACATCGAAAGAACACTCATATCTTTAATAAACACCGAGTTTCCTTGTGACATAATTTTTTTAGAAAATCCTAGTAAATATAGTGATTCTATTCGAATATTAGCAAAAAAATATAATATTTATAAGCACTTTATGTGTTCTGATAATATTGAAGGAAATATATTTCATATTTTTTGCAATACACATAAACATATAATAGACCAATACAGGTATATTGCAATGTCAGAAGCAGATGTTGTTTTAGATAAAAATGCTCTTCATGAATGCATTGGTCTATTAGATAACTCGACCGACAGAGTTGATCTAGCATCTATAGACCTGCATCTTAATACAGAAAAATATCACAATTTACCTATAAGTCAGTGGGTTCCAACTTCTTCTATTGTAGACAATTATTTAGTTGGGCATACTGGATTTCAGTTTATAGTCTTCAAAAAAAATACACTAAATGAGTTCATTACTAGTTTAAATAATAAAAAAATATCTGCACACGTAGCATTAGGAGTTCATAACTATTACGGTTTATCAGATACTAATCTTTTTTGGTTTGTTCATGAAAGAAACAAACTATGGATTCGAACGTTAGATAGTAAACTTGATCACATTGGCTGGGAACATTATATACAAAACGATGATGAGTATGTTCAAGAAAAGAATAAAAATATTACAAGCGGAAAACTTAGGACGAATTTAACCTTAGCTAATTACAGTTTAATTGAATTATAGATACTATTCTATCAACATCATCCCTTGTCATATCATCTGTGCAAGAAATACAGATGATTTGGTTATACATAGCAGTTGCAACTGGTCCTGGTATTAGTGGTGTGTAATACTTTCGGCAATAAATATCATTGTCTAGGAGTTTTTGCATAACTTCTGCGCTATTATCCATAAGTATGCTTATACATGAAACAAATGGAATTCCGTCAGAAAAATTAGGAAAAAATTTAATGTCTTGTCTCTCAGAAATGCGGTTCACAAAATAACCGTAAACATCATTTTTCTTATTGACAATAACATCAAAGTTGTCCAGGTACTGTATAATATACACTGCCTGTAGATCAGACATTTTATAGTTTCCACCTTTTCTATGCCATTTTCCAATTGGAGATGTATTGTCAATTCCAAAATTGATAATATTTCGGAAAGTTCTTTCAAACTTCTTATCTATAATAACGCACCCTCCTTCACCGAACCCTATAGGTTTAGTATGGTGAAAACTTAGAGTTGAAGCAGTCCCATAATTGCAAGAGTTGCGACCTTTATAAAATGTGTTTGATGTGGCAGCATTATCAAAAATAAGAAATTTATTGTGTGTCTTGCACCAGGATTCATACTTAGAGATATCAACAACATTTCCAAAAACATTTGTAACAATAATACCATCGCATGTATTCAAATCAATTAAATCGAGATCTATACCTCCGTCGTGATCAATATCAACAATACGTGCATTATCAAGATATCCCTGAGCAGATGCCGGAAATGTAAATGATTGTGTGTAAAATGTCATGTCTTTTGAGTGATATAACTCAATAGCAGCCACTGCAGCCCAAATGGCAGCAGTTCCGTTAGACACACATATAATTGCTTTAGAATCTTCTATTTTGAGAGTTTCTCGTATTCTATTCTCAAGCATCTCCACTAAAGGACTGCCATTTGTAAAATGATTCTTTTCAATTGATTTTTTAAGAAGTTCTTTTACTCGTTCATGATTTATACTTTTTCTTGCAACCCAAGATACCATTTATTATATTGTAAAGTATTAGCTTTAAAGCATGATAGTTCCTGAAGTCATTTATATAAAACTGATATATAGAGAACAAATGATTTCTCAAACTGGATTTTGGACATTTGAGGGTCAGCGTTTTGATCAGGAACATTGTTATGATGCAAAACTATCTGATGCTATTGTTTCAATTGCTAAGCAGAGGAAAATCACTAAATCATATGATTTTGGTTGTGGTCCAGGAAACTATGTTCGCAATTTTAGACAGAATGGTATTGAAGCATTTGGGTATGATGGTAATCCTGTAACATCTAAGCTTCCTTGGTGTTCTGTGCAAGATTTGACTGCTGATTTTCAGCTTGATCCTGTTGACTTTTTACTTTGTCTTGAAGTTTGTGAGCATGTTCCAAAAGAGTTTGAGGAGAAACTGCTAAAAACAATTGATAGACATGTAAATCCTGGAGGAATGCTGATTCTTTCTTGGGCTGTTGTTGGTCAGGGTGGTCTAGGCCATGTAAATTGCCAGAATAATGATTATGTTATTTCTAAGTTTCAGTCTATGGGATATACTTATAATTTGACCGACAGCATTCATCTGAGAAATAATGTTTCAAATGCAGGATGGTTCCGTAATACTGCTATGGTTTTTATTAAGAACTAACAAATGTTATGATATTATAAATGCTGCCAGTATTAATTACTTACTCTAATCTTGGCTATATTGAGTTTGCTAAGAACTTAATTCTGAGCTTAGCAAACGTCTTAAAGAATCATAAACTTCATTTTTACTGCCTGGATGAGGCAACATATCATGAACTTTCTTTAAAACCATACGACTTTTTAACTATTGAGCTATTTGATCAGGATGTTTCGTTAGATTTTGAGAGTTATAATACTGAAAACTATGTTAAACTTACTCATACAAAAACAAATGTATTAAAAAATGCATTAAATAAGTATCCATTTATACATTTTATTGACTGTGATGTTGTTTGCTTAAAAGAGCCTACAGAAGAGCATTATGCTCCTTATGCACATTACGATATTGTATTTCAATATGATTGGAATTTTGAAAATAATGTGCCACTCAATTTTTTTGGGACATGGCAATGTACTGGAAATATGTCACTTCGCAGAAGCAATGGAACGATAAGTCTGTTAAACAAGATTGAACAAGCGCAAACTAAAAGTCATACTAAAAATGATCAACAATGTCTAATGGATGTCTTAATTTATCAACATATATCCGATATTAGACATTATAGATATACACAATTATTTGTATATCCCCCCGAAGAATATGCTAATGGTTCCTGGAAAGGAGATACATCTCGGATATATTTCTTTCATGCAAATCATGTGGCTGGTAAAGAACCTAAAATTGAACTCTTAAAAGGTTTAAATCAATGGTATCTTTAATAGTTAATGTTCGAGTTTGTTGATCACGTTGTATATATTAATTTATCTAACCGAACTGACCGAAGGATGAGCATTGAGGCTGAATTGGCAAAGTATTTTCCTAATTCAAAAATTTCCAGATTTAATGCTACATATCATGAGAAAGGTTATA
>Ga0209087_1000823_pt1 | contig 19204 bp, 14 predicted proteins | sample S_130805_EF_Meta_FD_187321 | JGI IMG/M metagenome (GOLD analysis project Ga0209087, IMG submission 187321) | Freshwater microbial communities from Lake Simoncouche, Canada to study carbon cycling - S_130805_EF_MetaG (SPAdes) (version 2) | ecosystem: Environmental > Aquatic > Freshwater > Lake ... | reverse complement strand
GAGGGCGAGAGCAGGCTGGCGATTGCCAGTTACTTCTTTTTGCTACCGGTTTAACGAGGCCTGATAGCAACCTCGACTCGCGTTCCCAAGGTGCGGATCTCCGTCGAAACCACGCATCCCCAAGGGGGGAATGATACCGCGCGTGTGGCGTGATTACTAGTACGAGCGAAACTACTCGCCGCGCTTCCAGTCGCTGAGCTGGCGTTCGGCCTCGCGGCGCCCTTCGCGGTCGGCGATCGCGGCACGCTTATCGAAGGCCTTTTTCCCGCGCCCGAGGCCAATCTCGACCTTGCAGCGTCCGCGCGAAAGGTAGAGGCGCAGTGGGATCAACGTGAGGCCTTTGGTCTTGACCTTCGTGCCAATAGCGATGATCTCGGACTTATGGAGCAAGAGGCGCCGCACCCGCTTTGGCTCGTGGTTCTGGCTGGCAGCACCGGGCCACTCGGCAATGTGCATACCGATCAAGCGACCCTCGCCCGCGTCGAGGCGCACGTAGGCGTCGCCAATGTCGGCCTTGCCGGCGCGAATCGACTTGATCTCGGTCCCGGAGAGCACGATGCCCGCCTCGTAGCGCTCCACGATCTCGTACTCATACGAAGCCTTGCGGTTCGAGGAGAGCGTGGTCCCCGAGGGGGGCGCCTTCTGCTTTAGGGCAGGGGAGGGCGCCGTCTTGACTGGTGTCTTAGCCATGGCGGTACCTCCTTTCGAATCAGCTTGCCCGTACGGGCGCCCCTGTAGGGTACGCGCCAACCGTGGGCGAGCGCACTGCGGGGCGATCAGCGGGGGATACGAGAGAGCCCCGGCCCGAAGGCCAGGGCTCTGCTCAGTTATTACCGCTCTCGCGGGTCAACTAGGCGTTGACCTCGTGAGAGGCGGCGGTACAACTGTCATTAGACACTGCACACCACCTCCTTTCGTCTGCGGCGAACGATACGCCTCCGCAGGGTCGGGCGCAAGTACCGCGGGGCGAACCGCTACTTAAAGGCGTTCAGCGCCGCCTCCAGCACCGGGTCGGTCTCTGAGCCCTCAGGGGCCGCGGACACCGCAATGTCTGGTACCAGGCCAATCTTGTGGATCCAGCGCCCGCTTGGCGTCAGCCACTTCGCAATCGTGAGCTTCAGGCCCGACCCATCACTCAGGTCGATGAAGGTCTGCACAACGCCCTTACCAAAACTGGTCTCTCCGATGAGAATCGCTCGTCCACGATCCTGTAGTGCGCCAGCAAGGATCTCGCTTGCTGACGCGCTCCCCTTGTTGATCAGTACGACAAGCTGAATGGCGGCATCAGTAGCGATGCCGCCACCCTGCGCGGAGGTGCTGGACTGCTCGCCCTTACTGTTCTCTTCAATGTAGACCACACCGTCGGCAATGAATTCACTAGCGATAGAGAGCGCCGTGGAGAGATACCCACCCGGATCATCACGCAGGTCCAGAACAATCTTGTTGCCACCGGCATCAACGATCTTCTGGAGCGCATCACGGAATTGTCCGGCAGCGATGTCGGTAAATTCGTTCAGCGCAACGTAGTCAACGCGATCCCCAGCGGCTGTCTGCAGCTGCTTAGTCGTGACTGCTGAAAGTTCAATCTTGGCACGAACGATTGAGACATCGCGCGGCGCAGCGGTGCCCGTAAGAACAGTCATCACAACCGTTGTCCCCTCCGCGCCACGCACCTTGAGGACCGCCTGGTCAACGGAGAGCCCCGCCAGCGCATCACCATCAACGGCGAGGAACTTGTCACCACTGAGGATCCCTGCGGCACGCGCGGGCGCGCCATCAATCGTTGAGGCAACAGTAAGGAGACAATCAGCGCTGATCGCAGTACAGAGCTCACCCGCCGATGTGCGCAGGTCAATCACAGCGCCGATGCCGGTGAAGCTCCCTGAGAGACCCTCCTTCATAGAGGCCATCTCTTCAGCGGTGAGGTATTGGGAGTACGGATCATCTAACGAGTTGACGAGACCCTTGATTGCGCCGTTGAGGAGATCTTCGTCTGTCTCCGTACCAACATGCTGCTCTTGAATAAGGGTGAGCACTTCGTTGAAGCGTGCAAGATCGAGCGTACCGTTTCCTTGCGCGGTGTTGTCACTTGAACGCAGCCCAGCGTTATACGCGACGACGGCAATAACGATGGCGAGAAGGAGGCGACCAGCTCGCGTGAAGAGTGGCGTTCCGTTTGGCGTCAAGCTCATGGTGGTGCTCCTTCGCTGTGCGTGGCGACTAGTTCAGTCGCCCTCGCAGAGAGAGTAGCGCGCCGAGCGCCCCAAGGCCGAGCCCCGCGGCGATCACCGAGAGCGAGACCTGCCCAGCGAGGATCGCCGACGTTTGAACAGGAAGGACACGGAAGAGGTTCAGCATGACAGCGCCAATGCTGGCGCTCAGAATGCCGAAGATGAAGAGCGTGATCAGTGCTCCAGCGGCGCCGATCGCGAGCCCCTCGAGAATGAATGGCAGGCGGACCCAGGTGGCGCTCGCGCCAACGATGCGCATGATGGCAATCTCATCGCTTCGCGCCAGGATGGCGAGCCGGATGGCATTGACGACCACGGCAAGCACGGCAAGTGAGAAGCCGATCACGATGATCAGCCCAACGATGCGCAGAGCACTAGTAATGGCGACGAGACTCTCCGCAAGCGCGCGCCCATCAATGATGCGACTAAAAGAGGAGGCCGCGGTGATCGAGGCGAGGCCGTCGGCAACCCGGCCTGTATCTGCAGGGTTATCTAGGGCGATCTCGTAGCTGGCGGGGAGCGGGTTTACGCCAAGGTTGCCGGTAAGGTCTGGCTCGCCACGTTCATTCAGGCGCACCTTAAAGGCGGCAAGCGCCTCGTCGGCGCTGACATAGGTAGCCCCCTTCACCCCGTCAATTCCCTCAATCTGAACCTGAATCGAGCGCGCTTCGCTCTCGGTGACAGAGCTCTTCAGATAGGCAATGACCTCAACTTTTGAGTCGGCATATGAGAGCGCTGCATCAAGCCCCGCGCGAATCACCAGCACCGAAGCGAGGACCATGAGCATCAGCGCCATGGTCGTTGTGGCTGCGATCGTTGCCAGCCGATTACGAGAGAGCCCATTCGCCGCGGCAGAGATGCTCAGCCGAATGAGCCGGCCGCGATTTGATGGGCTTTCGTGCTGCACGCCCATCAGCCGACCCGGTGATACGTGGCATTCGCTTCGTCGCGAATGAGGCGACCACCCTCGAGGCCGATCACACGGCGGCGCAGGGTGGTGACGATGTCAGAGTCATGCGTTGCTACCAACACCGTTACGCCGAGGCGATTGATATCCATCAGGAGCTCCATGATCTCCCAGCTGATGAGCGGGTCAAGGTTGCCCGTTGGCTCATCTGCGATGAGCAGCTCTGGGTCACCAACAATGGCGCGCGCAATCGCGGTGCGCTGCTGTTCGCCGCCAGAGAGTTCAGACGGGTAGCGATCGGCGAGACTCGCCAAGCCAACAATGCGTAGTGCGCGATCTGTTGCGGTGGCAACATGCTCTGGCGCGGCCCCGGTCACCTCAAGGGCAAAAGCAACGTTCTCGCGAACGGTTCGTCGCGGCAAGAGGCGGAAGTCCTGAAAGACGACGCCGATCCGACGACGGAGCTTCGGCACCTCACCTCCAGAGAGGCGATGAACTGGAAATCCTGCAACGTACACCTCGCCCGCTGTCGGGAGCACGTCGCGAACCAAGAGTCCGATCAAGGTGGACTTTCCGGCACCAGATGGTCCAACAAGGAAGGCGAATTCGCCGCGCTGAATCGTGAGGCTCACATCACCGAGGGCAATGTGGCCGCTCGGGTAGGTCACAGAGATACCTTGCAAGTCAACGACAGCGCCCTCACTCGCACTAAGATCTACTGCGTTGCTCATCGGCTGATCCTACTCCTCATCCACGCTGCCGCCAGCGAGCGGTGCCCCAGTGGAGACACGCTCTAGCTCAGCGAGGATGAATGCATCAAAGTCGCCATCAAGCACACCAACGGTGTCTGAGGTCTGATGGCCGGTGCGGTGGTCCTTCACCATTTGGTACGGATGCAGCACGTAACTACGAATCTGGTTCCCCCAGCCGGCAGAGATCGTTTCACCGCGCACGCGGGCTAGCTCATCTTCGCGCGCGCGAATTTTTAGTTCAATCAGTTTTCCGCGCAACATCCGTTCAGCTGTCTCACGGTTCTGCATTTGTGAACGCTGGTTCTGACTCGAGACGACGGAGTTTGTTGGAAGGTGGGTGAGGCGCACGGCCGACTCCGTTTTGTTTACGTGCTGGCCACCGGCGCCACTGGAGCGATACGTATCAACGCGAATCTCATCCCAGTTGAGCGTTACCTCGGCGTCATCCTCGACCTCGGGGATCACTTCAAACATCGCAAAGGTGGTTTGTCGGCGCTTCTGCCCATCGAATGGGGAGATGCGCACGAGGCGATGCACGCCGCGCTCAGCGCGGAGCCAACCGAAGGCGTTGCGGCCGCGAATCTCTAGAACAACGCTGCGATATCCCGCACCTTCGCCATCAGTGGAGTCCACGATCTCTGTCGCGAAGCTATGTCGTTCAGCCCAACGCATGTAGGCGCGCAACAGTATGGCGGTCCAATCACACGCCTCGGTGCCGCCGGCACCCGCTTGAAGGGTGACGATGGCGTCAGCGTCAGCGTACTCACCACTAAAGAGGAGTGAGGTGCGCGCCTTCTCGAAGTCGCGCTCAAGGAGTGCCGCCTTCGTGGACACCTCGTCTTGCAGCCCCTGGTCACCCTCTGATTCGGCGAGTTCAAAGAGTTCGCCGAGGTCGCGCGCGGCTGTGGTGAGCTCCCGCCAGAGGGTCAGCTCCTCGCGTAGCCCCTCCGCTTCGCGGGCGAGCCGCCGAGCGATTCGCTGGTCGTCCCAGAAACCCGGGGCGAGCATCGCCGCCTCAATCTCAGCCAGGCGCGCTGCCTTTGTTACAGGGTCAAAGACGCCCCGAGGTTGCCTCGATGCGGCCGAGGAGGTCCCGCAGGGAGGCGGCGTCGACGCTCACCCTGCACCCTCACCCAGCCGAACCGCGGCATCCACGGGGGACTTGCTGCTCACGCTATGCACCATGGCACTTCTTGTACTTCTTCCCAGAGCCACAAGGGCACGGGTCGTTCCGCCCGACCGTGGCGGCGGCTGCAACAGGCGCCTTTGGTGCTGGGGCCGACGTGGTGTTCGCTGCGCTGGTGGCGACGACCTTGGGGCGCGGCGCCTCTTGCTGCACCACGCTGACGCGCAAGATCGATCGGCCGATGCTGACGCGAATCAACCCCTGGAACTCGTCATACAGCTTGAACGCCTCTTTCTTAAAGGCATTCAGTGGATCCTCTTGGGCGTATCCACGCAGTCCGATACCGCGACGCAGATCATCCACCTCAGTGAGATGTTCAACCCAGAGCTGGTCGATGCTGCGCAAGATCACGGCGCGCAAGACGCGCGGCCAAATTTCTGGGCCAAACTCTTCTGCCTTCTTGTTGAGCGCCGCAAGTGCGGCAACCTCAATCGCATCAATGAGGATCGCATCCTCAACGATGTTCTCGAGGTTTTCTGGCGGCTCAATGCCCGCTCGTCGCAGGTCACCCTTGAGCGCCTCAACATTCCAGTCGGCTGGAACGCCGGGAGGGCAGTGCGTCATGACGATGGATCGCGCCTCTGCGCTGAGTGAATCCTCAACGGTCAGGTTGAGATCGTCGCCGTGCAACACGCGATCACGTTCGCCGTAGACGGTGGCGCGCTGCTTGTTGATGACGTCGTCAAACTCCACGACGCGCTTACGAATGTCAAAGTTGTACCCCTCAACGCGCGTCTGTGCCCCTTCAATCGTGCGGCTGACCATGGACGACTCAAGCGCCTGCGTCTCATCAAAGCCGAGGCGATCCATCAGGCTGACGACACGTTCGCCAGCGAAGCGCTTCATTAGGTCGTCTTCGAGTGAGAGGTAGAAGCGTGAAGAGCCCGGATCGCCTTGGCGGCCAGCGCGGCCACGGAGCTGGTTATCAATACGGCGTGACTCATGTCGCTCGGTGCCAAGAATGCGAAGGCCACCAGCGGCGAGAACGATCTCGCGATCTATTGCGCAGGAGCGCTCCGCCTCAGCGAGCACCTCTGCGTACGTCGCCGCGTCAACCTCGGCAGGATTGAGTCCGCGCACGCGCAGCGCCTCAGAGGCGAGCCCAGCTGGGTTACCACCGAGCACGATGTCGGTTCCGCGGCCGGCCATGTTGGTAGCGATCGTCACTGCACCACTGCGACCCGCCTGTGCAACAACGGGCGCCTCGCGCTCATGCTGCTTAGCATTCAGGACGTTGTGAGGAATCCCCTCGCGCTTCAGGAGACCAGCGAGGTGTTCAGAGCGCTCAACCGACGTGGTCCCGACGAGCACCGGCTGACCAGCGGCGCGCCGCTCTTTAATGTGCTCCACGATCGCGCCATCCTTGGCGCGTTCCGTGCGGTAAACAAGATCAGCCTGGTCGTCGCGCACCATCGGCCGGTGGGTTGGGATGGCGGCGACCTCAAGGTTGTAGATCTTGCTGAACTCCTCGGCTTCGGTCATGGCGGTACCAGTCATGCCGGCGAGCTTGCCGTAGAGACGGAAGTAGTTCTGGAAGGTGATCGTGGCAAGCGTTACCGACTCGCGCTGCACATGGAGACCCTCTTTGGCCTCAACGGCTTGATGTAAACCTTCGGACCAGCGCCGCCCCGGCATCTTGCGACCAGTAAATTCGTCAACGATGACAATCTCACCCTCTTCAACAATGTAGTCGCGATCACGCTTGAAGAGCGCATGTGCGCGGAGCGCTGATTCAAAGTGTCGCGCCATCAGTGGATCACCGCTGTAGAGATTCTCAATGCCGAGCATCTGCTCGACGCGAGCGACGCCATCCTCGGTTGGGGAAACCGCTTTCTCCTTCTCGTCGAGGAAGTAGTCGCCACCCGCCTCTGCACCGGTATCACGCGCGCGCAGGCGTGGCACAAGCTTTGAGAACGTGGCGTAGAGGTCCTGCGATTCTGCCGCTTGACCGCTGATGATGAGCGGCGTCCGCGCTTCGTCGATCAAGATGTTGTCGACCTCGTCGACGATGGCGAAGGCGTGCCCGCGTTGCACGCGCGCCTCGAGCTCGGTGACCATGTTGTCGCGCAGGTAGTCGAACCCGAACTCATTGTTCGTGCCGTAGGTGACGTCTGCGGCATATGCCTCACGCCGAGTGACGGGGCGCAGTTTGGCAGTCTGCTCGTCGCTGCTGTGGTGTTCGGGATCAAACAGATAGGAGCTGTCGTGGGCGATCACGCCGATGCTGAGACCCATGAAGGCGAAGATCGGGCCCATCCAACGCGCGTCGCGACGGGCAAGGTAATCGTTCACAGTCACCACATGCACGCCGCGGCCACCAACAGCGTTGACGGTGGCACCGAGCGGACCAACGAGCGTCTTCCCTTCACCGGTGCGCATCTCGGCGATCTTCCCCTGGTGGAGCACGATGGCGCCGAGGATCTGCTCGTCGTACGGGCGCATGCCAGTGGTACGGCGTGATGCTTCGCGAGCGGCGGCGAGGATCTCAGGCAACTCTTTGTCGAGCGCGTTCTTGAGCGCGTCGCCTTCGAGTGTGCGCAGCACAGCCGAGATCGCGTCAATGCGCGCACGAATCTCACCGTCGCTTGCCGCCTCCATCTCGTTGGCGCGTGCGTTAACGGCGTCAAGGATTGGCTGGAGGCGACCGAGCTCGCGGTCGTTTGAATCTACAAGTCGGGAGAGAAAGCCAAAGACCATCGCTAGTGGAGGCCTAGCGCCAGAATCCGGCGGAGTACCCGATCACCAGGATGCCAAACGTAAGCGCGGCGAGCACAACCCAGAAGAGGGCACTTACCGGCCTGCTGGTCGGATTCATTTCAGGATTACTCATTGGCGCGGCGTTCCATCGCGGGCTGCGCAGCGATGCGCGCCAGTCGACGTTCTTCTCAGGAGCGCGCGCAACAATTGCGCCACGCTCGTCAGGGCGATGCAGCTTTAGTGTCATCGCCGAGTTCGCCTCGCGCTTGACGGAACCGTTGAGACTGGGCCCGTCTGATTCTCATCCCAGAAGAGCATCTCTTCAGCGGTAGCCGACTCTTTACCGAAGAGGGCGCCGACTGACTCGCCGAGATGAATACGTCGGATGGCCTCACCGAAGAGTGGCGCAGAGGAGAGGCGCTTGATTTTCGTGCTCTTTGCCCCGACCGGCATTGGGATGGAGTCGGTCACCACTACCTCGACGACGTTGCAGTTTTCGATGCGCTCAATGGCTGGACCAGAGAAGACGCCATGTGTAGCGCACGCCGTTACCTCAATCGCGCCGGCCTTCTCAATTGCACGGACAATTTCCGTAAGCGTTCCAGCGGTGTCAATCTCGTCGTCGACGATGACCACGCGCTTCCCCTTCACGTCACCGATGACGTTCAGCACCTCGGCCTGGTCGTTGTTCCCCTCGCGTCGCTTCTCCACAATGGCGAGCGGCGCATTAAGGAGTTCAGCGAAGGTGCGCGCACGCTTGGCGAACCCGAGGTCGGTGACGACGACGAGGTTCTCGGTGCCGCGCTGGCGCATGTAGTTGGAGAGAAGGTGCACCGCGGTCAGCTCGTCGACAGGAACGTTGAAGAATCCCTGTAGCTGGCCCTGGTGTAGGTCGAGGGTGAGGATGCGGTTCGCACCAGCAACCTGCAGCATGTCGGCGACAAGACGCGCGGTGATTGGTACGCGCGGCTGATCCTTCTTGTCGGAGCGGCCGTAGCCGTAGTACGGAATGACGGCGGTAATGCGGCCGGCCGACGCGCGCTTGAATGCGTCGATCATGATTAGGAGCTCCATGATGGAGGTGCTCACCGGTCGCGATGTTGGCTGAACAATGAAGACATCTTTCTCACGGGCGTTGTCGAGAATCTTGACGAAGATGTTCTCGTTGGCGAAGGCGAAGACTTCTGCCTTGCCGATCTGCCGCCCGAGATAGCGGGCAATCTTTGCCGCAAGTTCGGGGTTGGCGTTCCCCGTATAGACGTCGATCGAATCTGCCCTCATCGCCGTCCTCCGCTCTCTGGACGGGTCACTGTTAGCGACCCGAACGCTTCTTCGGGGCTGGCTTCCCCTTTGCGACCGGCTTTGACTTCGGGGCTGGCTTCCCCTTTGCGACTGGCTTCCCCTTTGATGGAGTGCCGCCCTTGGCTGTTGGGCGAGGTGCCTTCACAACCTTCGGAACCTCTGGAGCCTCGTCGGCTTCGCCCTGATTGTCGCCTGTGTCGTTGCGCTTTGCCAGACCCGTACGGAATGCGGCGATTCCGGCGACCTTGTCGCCCTCACGCAGGGTCATCACACGTACGCCCTGGGCGCTGCCGTCCTTGCGGGTGGCGATACTCTCAAGCTTGGTACGCACGACCTGCCCCTCAGCGCTGATCAAGATCACCTCTTCGTCGGCCTCGCTGACCTGGCGCACAGCCACAACAGGGCCAGTCTTGCGCCCCTCGAGTGGGATCAGGCGGACGCCCTGGGTGCCGCGGTGCTTGCGGGCGAAGGCGCCCACAGGGACGCGCTTCCCGTGACCGGTCTCCGTAAGGACAAGGAGGTCGGCGCCGGGCTCCGCCACGGCCATGGCGACCACGAGGTCACCCTGGCGGGCGAGGCGAATGCCGATCACGCCACCAGCGGTGCGCCCCATGGCGCGTGCCTCGCGCTCGTGGAAGCGGCAGATGCGCCCCTGGCGGGTGGCCATGACCAGGTCATCTTCACCCGAGGTCTGAATCACCTGGGCAAGCTCATCACCCTTATCCAGAGTGATGGCGATGATGCCGGTGGAGCGCACCTTCTCGAACTGCTCGATCGCGGTCTTCTTAATGATCCCCTTCTTGGTGGAGAAGGCGAGGTAGCTGCCTGGCGTGAAGCCGTTCAGGATGATCGTGGCGACCGGGGTCTCGCCCGACTCCACCTGCACCCCTGGAAGATTGACGATCGGAATCCCCTTGTTCTGTCGCGTGGCGTCAGGGATCTCATGCACCTTCGCGCTAAAGCCACGCCCCTTGTTGGTGAAGAAGAGGGCGTAGTCGTGGGTGTTGGCAACCTGCAGGGTTGCGACCGCATCCTCTTCGCGGGTCGTCATGCCGATCACGCCCTTGCCGCCGCGATGCTGCTGACGGTAGGTGGTGAGCGGCTGGCGCTTGATGTAGCCGCGGCCGGAGATGGTGATCACCACATCTTCGTCGGCGATCAGGTCTTCGTCTGACATTTCGCGCGTTGCATCCTGGGCGATCTTGGTGCGCCGTCGATCGGCGAACTTCTCCTTCAGCTTGGCGAACTCATCCGAGATGATCTTGGAGATGCGGGCTGGCCGGGAGAGAATGTCTTCGAGCTCGGCGATGTACTTGATCACTTCAAGGTATTCATCCTCAATCTTCTTGCGCTCGAGGGCGGCGAGGCGCGCGAGGCGCATGTCGAGAATTGCCTGCGCCTGTAGCTCGCTGAGATTGAAGCGCTCCATGAGTTGCGTGCGCGCAACATCAACGTCAGCTGCGGCACGAATTGTCTTAATGACGGCGTCGAGATTGTCGAGGGCGATCTTGAGCCCTTCGAGGATGTGGGCGCGCTCACGTGCCTTCTTGAGTTCGTATTCGGTGCGGCGTCGCACAATGATGCGGCGATGGTCGATGTGATGCTGCAGTACCGACTTCAGTGAGAGGGTCTGTGGCTGGCCGTCGACGAGGGCGAGCATGTTCATGCTGAATGCAGAGCGCAGTGGGGTGAGCTTCAACAGCTTGTTGAGCACCTTGTGTGGGTTCGCATCCTTCTTTACTTCGACATAGATGCGCATGCCGTCGCGGTCAGATTCGTCGCGCAGGTCGGCGATGCCGTCGAGGCGCTCCTCTTTGACGAGGTCGGCGATCTTCTCAACGAGTGACGCCTTGTTCACTTGGTACGGAAGCTCGGTGATGATGATCGCGGTGCGATCACCACGTGAGGCCTCTTCGAAGTGTGTTGCGCCGTCTACAACGACGCGGCCGCGTCCGTGTGCGTACATCTGTCGCACCGCATCAATGCGCTCCGTTGCGCCGGTGAGTGGGTTCTTAATGGTGTCGTAGCGGTAAAGGATGCCGCCGGTTGGAAAGTCTGGCGCATTGACGTACTTGCAAAGATCGTCAACGGAGAGCTCAGGGTCGGCGATCAGGGCGATGGTGGCGTCGGCGATCTCGCCAAGGTTGTGGGGCGGAATGTTCGTCGCCATGCCGACGGCGATACCAGAGGAGCCGTTGACGAGCAAGTTTGGCAGGCGCGAAGGCAGAACGCTCGGCTCCTTCTGCGTGCCGTCGTAGTTCGGCGTGAAGTCGACGGTTTCGTGATCGATGTCGGCAAGCATCTCTCCGGCGATCGAGGTGAGACGCGCTTCGGTGTAGCGCATCGCTGCGGCGGAGTCGCCGTCGACCGAGCCAAAGTTGCCCTGGCCATCAACGAGCGGATGTCGCATCGAGAAGTCCTGTGCGAGTCGTACGAGTGCGTCGTAGAGGGCGCCGTCGCCGTGTGGGTGGTACTTACCCATCACCTCGCCGACGATCGCGGCACACTTGCGATACGCGGAGCCGCCAGAGAGGCCCATCTCGCCCATCGTGTACAAGATGCGGCGGTGTACCGGCTTCAGGCCGTCGCGAACGTCGGGGAGTGCGCGCGCCACGATCACGCTCATCGCGTAATCGAGGTAGCTCGTTCGCATCTCGTCTTCGATGCGAATCGAACGGACGCTCACTCGTGCCTCGTCGTTCATGCTGCCATCGCCTCCTATACGTCCAGGTTCTGGACCTTGTGGGCCTCAGCCTTAATGAAGTCGCGGCGCGGCTCAACGCGCTCACCCATCAGCATCTCGAAGATCTCGTTGGCCACGGCGGCATCTTCAATGCGCGCCTGCAAGAAGACGCGGTTGTCGGGATTCATCGCCGTCTCCCAGAGCTGCTCGGCATTCATTTCGCCGAGGCCCTTGAAGCGCTGCACGCTGACATTCTTCGTCTTGAACGAGGCGATCGCCTCGTCGCGCTCCTTCTCGGTCGACGCGTACTTCGTCTCCTTGCCCGTGCTCACGCGATAGAGCGGTGGCTGTGCGATGTAGAGGTAGCCCGCCTCGATGATTGCGGGCATGTAGCGGTAGAAGAAGGTGAGCAGCAGCGTTCGAATGTGTGCGCCATCCACGTCGGCGTCGGTCATGATGATGACGCGGTGATAGCGCAGCTTCGTAATGTCGAAGCGGCTGTTCGAGTCTTCCATGCTGGAATCTTGAATACCGGCGCCGAGCGCCATGATCAGCGTGCGAATGTTGTCGCTGCCAAGAATCTTGTCAATGCGCGCCTTCTCAACGTTCAGCAGCTTGCCGCGCAGCGGGAAGATCGCCTGGAAGCGTCGATCGCGTCCCTGCTTCGCCGAACCACCGGCCGACTCGCCCTCCACGATGTAGAGCTCTGACTTTGCGGGATCACGCTCTTGGCAGTCGGCGAGCTTGCCAGGGAGTGCGCTCCCCTCGAGTGCGCCCTTGCGCATGACGAGCTCTTTCGCCTTACGTGCCGCTTCGCGTCCACGTGCTGCGTTGAGTGACTGGCGAATGACCTCCTTACCGTCAGAAGGATTCTCTTCGAGGAACTGTGTGAGGCCCTTGTTGACGGCGGTTTGCACGATCCCCTTGATCTCCGCAGTACCGAGCTTCGCCTTGGTTTGGCCTTCGAACTGCGGATCAACAAGTTTCACGCTGATCACTGCCGTGAGGCCTTCGCGCACATCTTCACCGGTGAGGTTTGGATCGTTGTCTTTCATTGCACCGTTCTTGCGCCCCCACTCGTTGAGTGAGCTGGTCAGCGCGGCACGGAATCCGGTGACGTGTGTTCCGCCATCGATGGTGTTGATGTTGTTTGCAAAGGCGAGAAGTGTCTCTGACCACGAATCACTCTGGTACTGGAAGGCAACTTCAACGCTGGTCGTGCCCTCCATCCCTTCGATGTAGACAGGACGATCGTGGGTAACCTTGCGCTTGCGATTCAAGTGACGAACAAACGAGACGATGCCACCCTGGAAGTAGAAGGTTGCTTCGCGATCGGCGCGATCGTCAATCAGCGTCATCCACAAACCCTTGTTGAGATACGCGGATTCGCGCAGACGATTTGCCAACGTCTCAAACGAGTACTCAGTCTCGGAGAACATTTCTGGGTCGGGCAAGAAGGTGGTCAGTGTGCCGCGTCGGCCAGCTGATGGATTCCCCTTGATAACTTTGGTGCGCGGGACGCCGCGCTCGTACTCTTGCGACCAAACAAATCCATCGCGCGCAGATTCGACGCGCAGCTTGATGCTGAGCGCATTGACGACAGAGACGCCGACGCCGTGCAGTCCGCCAGAAACTTTGTATCCGCCGCCGCCGAACTTTCCGCCGGCATGCAACACGGTGTGCACCACTTCGAGCGCATCTTTTCCGGTGGAGTGCTTGCCAACTGGAACGCCGCGACCATCGTCGGCGACAGTGATGGAGTTATCTTTGTTGATGCGCACCAGAATGCGCGTTGCATGCCCGGCCATCGCTTCGTCAACAGAGTTGTCGACGACTTCGTAGACAAGGTGATGTAGGCCGCGCTCATCGGTGGAGCCGATGTACATGCCGGGACGCTTGCGAACCGCTTCAAGTCCCTCAAGAACCTGAATGCTGGATGCGCCGTAGTCGCCAGATGCCTTCTTTGCGCGGCTACCTGTTGCGGCTGCGGTGCTCTTCTTTTCGGTCACTCACTCACTCCCTTGATCTGCTCTACGAGCCGATGCAGTTCTTCGTTTGAGTAGTAATCGATCACGATCTGTCCGCCCTTACCAGCAGGCTTCACGCGCACCGGAGTGCCGAGATGCCCTTCAAGATCGCGCTGCAGTGCAGCGAGCTCTTCACTTGGCAGTGCGCCAGGCTTTCGCTTCGTGGTGATTGTACCGCGCGCAGCACCGCGAACCGTTGACGCGGCCGCCTCGGCGCCACGCACCGTAACGGCATCGCGCACAAAAGTGCGCGCAAGCCACGCCTGCTCTGATTCGGGAAGGCCGACGAGCGCGCGTGCGTGCCCTTCACTGAGTCGCCCAGCGGCAACTTCGTTCTGCACATCAGTAGAGAGATCGAGTAGGCGCAGCGTGTTTGCAACAGTGGTGCGCGCCTTGCCAGCGATCACCGCGATCTGTTCCTGCGTCAACCCAAACTCATCCGCGAGACGTCGATAGGCGTGCGCTGTTTCAATCGGCGATAGGTCGCTGCGTTGAACATTTTCAATAAGTGCGAGCTCAAGCCGCGACTGATTCCCAACAACGCGCACGACGGCGGGAATCGTGCTCTTTCCGGCGAGTTTTGAGGCGCGGAAGCGTCGCTCGCCTGCAATGAGCGTGTATCCGTTCGGCCCCTCCTCAACAACAACCGGCTGCAGCACGCCGTGCTCACGGATGCTCTCGGCGAGTTGCGCCAGCTCAGCAGTCGAGAACTCTGTGCGTGGCTGGTAGGGGTTCGGCTTGATCTTGCTGAGCGGAATCTCCAACGCACCTGCACGCGCAGCGCCAACGGCACTCGCCGCCTCTGGGATCAGTGCGCCGAGGCCTCGCCCGAGACCGGTAGTCTTCTTCGCCATGCTCCCCCCTTATTACTACCTGGCGCCTACGGGGGTTCCGTTGAACACCCGGGCATCAAATTCCGCTGCAGCCTGCGCGTATGACTCAGCACCCGAGGTGCCTGGCGCGTAACTTCGAATGGCAATCCCGTGGCTTGGCGCTTCGGCCAAGCGTACCGAACGCGGCACGCGGGCCTTATAGACCAGCTCACCAAAGTGGCTCTCGACTTCGCGCACCACGTCGCTGCCAAGTTTTGTGCGGGGATCAAGCATGGTCAAGAGGAGGCCATTCACCTCTAAGGCGGGGTTGAGGCGCTCGCGCACGAGGCGAATGGTGGCCATGAGCTGCGAGAGCCCCTCCAGGGCGTAGTACTCGCACTGCACAGGAACAAGCACGGCATCAGCGATCGCGAGGGCACTCACGGTGACTAGGCCGAGTGACGGCGGGGTGTCCACGAGAATTACCTCGACATCCCCTGCGGTGCGGAGACCGATCGCAAGCTGGCGCTCGCCGCTCTCGTCCCCCGTGGCGAGCTCAACGTCGATCCCGGCAAGGTCGGCCGAGCCCGGAATGAGCGTGAGGTTCGGAATCGAGGTCGGCTGGGCGAGCTCCGTCGCTGGTCGGCGCCCCACGAGGAGGTCGTAGGCGGTCGGCGCACCCTCTGGGAGGGTGAATCCGAGGCCACTCGTGAGGTTTCGCTGGGGGTCAAGGTCGACCACGAGCACGCGACGCCCTGCGTGGGCGAGTTCGGCAGCGAGGTTAAGCACGGTGGTGGTCTTACCAACACCACCCTTCTGGTTCGCACACACGATGATCGGCGCGTGGGATTCGGTAGGGTGCTGGGAGGTAGTATTCACGCTCCTATCGTAGCAGGAGGGGGCTACGGAGGGGTTTCAGCGACCATGTTTCACGTGGAACAACAGAGGCCCGACAAGGCGGTGCGCTAAGGCGGCTGCAGGGGTATCCTGAGGCAATGACCAAACGTCTCGGCTACGTGCTTGGAATCGTGCTCGCCGCCCTCATCCAGGCGCGGCTCCTACCCGAAGTCGGGCTGGAGCGCGCGGTCAATCTTCCAACCGTGCTGTTGATTGTTACAGCATCAGTTGATCGACGCACGCTGACACTCATCGCTGCAACAGCGGCTGGCCTGATGATCGACATCGCGCTCTTGCGACCACTCGGATTAACGAGCCTTGCGATGGTCGCCGGCGTGCTCGTAGCAAGCCAGATCCGTGGCGCTGGAGATGCCCAGCTGCTCCGTCGCGCCACCGCACTCCTCCTCGGATTGGCAGCGAGCAACGTGGCGATCCTTCTACTGAGCGGCGGCGGGAGTGGCCCCCTCGGAGAGAACGCCTTTGCGCTCGTTGCGAACCTCCTCCTTGGTGGTGCCCTAGCGTGGTTTGGGCAGCGACGGCGCAGGGGCTATCAGTTCGACCAATCACTCCGCGGGTAACCCACAAACATGACTAACCCTCAGGTCTACCCTGGCGGTGGTGGACCGAGCGATCGAGAGGCTCGTCGACGACGCCCCCTACGATTTTTTGCCGCCGCACTCATCGTCCTTTTGACCTTTGGTGGGCTCGGCGGCCGCTTGATCCTCATTCAATTTGGTGCGGCAGCGTCGTCAGGCACAACAACTGCAGTCGTGCGTGGCCACCGCATTGTCGAAGAGCTCATCACGCCAGCGCGCGGGTTGGTGTACGACCGTAGCGGCCGCGTGCTTGCAAAAAACATTGCGGTGTACGCCGTGCAGATTCGGCCCGGTGATCTCTCGCTCACCGTTCGCGCGAGCGTTGTACAAACGCTTGGAGCAATCTTGAAGATTGATCCTGTACGAATCATCACACTGCTCGATCGCAGTACTGGCTCACTCTGGGAGCCGATTCGCATCGCCAATAATGTCAGTGAGCGTGCCGCGCGACTGATCAATGAAGAGCGCGCCAGCCTCCCTGGCGTGGAAACGGTCGTTGAAGCTCGACGCGTCTATCCATACGGAACGCTTATCAGCCACATCGTTGGCTACGTTGGCCGCATTGACACAGTAGAGGCGAGCACACTTGCGCCAGCCGGCTACACCGTCGTTGATTTCATCGGACGCGCAGGCGTGGAGGCGAGTCATGAAGAGACCCTTCGCGGCGCACCAGGAATTCGCCAAGTAGAGGTCGACGCAAAGGGTCGCCTGGTGCGGATTCTTGGTGTGACAAAGCTTCCAATTGACGGATCATCACTGACGCTCACGATTGACATTGAAGCGCAACAGCGCGCAACGACCGCGTTGGAGTGGGGACTAAAGAGCGCTGGCACCAAAGAGGGTGTCGTCGCTTCGCTCAATCCACAGAACGGCGAGGTCATTGCGATGGCCTCGCTTCCAACGTACGACAACAATGATTTTTCGGCAGGTATCAGCAATGCAAAGTATCAGAAGTATCTTGCGAATAAATACTCACCACTGCTGAACCATTCGGTCGGCTCGTACTTTCCTCCAGGCAGTACGTACAAACTCGTCACCTACTCTTGCGCGCTCAACAACAATCTCATCACGCCAACATCGCGATTCCAATCTACGGCCTTTCTCGAAGTAGACGGTGAAAAGTTTTATGAGTGGAATCGTGCGGGATTTGGCGGCTCACTGACACCATCTGAAGCGTATTCGTGGAGCTCCAACGTCGTGACATTCCAACTTGCGCGGCTCGTCAGGATTGATCGGCTCGCAGCATGTGGTCGACAGTGGGGCTTCGGCGCATCAACCGGCATCGATCTACCAAGTGAGATTTCTGGGTTGGTCCCTGACCAGGCATGGGCGCGCGCTACCATCAACCGCGGGCTCTACAACGCGGAGGTCCTGCAATCGGCGCAGGGACAAGGGTACGACTTGGTGACGCCAATCCAAGTACTGAATTCGTTTGCTGCACTTGCAAACAGCGGCACACTTTGGAGGCCACACGTTGTTCTCAGCGTCATACACCCAGATGGAACGATCACGCCAATCACGCCCGTGGTAAATGCTGAGGTTGGCATGAAAGAGTCTACCTATCGCGAGATGCGCCTCGCGGGACGAAAGATGGCGCTGAACCCTGGACCATCACAGGGGATCTCACGAATGCCGCTCTTTGTTTCTGCCAAGAGTGGCACCGCGCAATACGGCGTGCGCGACAACCTTGGGCGACTGCCGTTCCATAACTGGATGGGTGGGTTTGTGGCGCCAACAAACGATTGGTCGAAAAGTGATTCCACATTCGCCTACGTTGTCTTCATGCACGGTACAAACACGGTGGGGAATGCGGCAAAAGAGGTGACGAAGTATTACCTGCAGCTACAGTTCGATTTGAAGCGCGACTATCGAACCCCGGCACTCTTGGCGCGCGGGAACCACTTCGGTGAATAGGCTCGATTCGCCGCTCGGCTCCGCCCTTCGTCGCGTGGACTGGATCGCTGCAGCCGCCGTTGGGCTCCTTGCGTTGACCGGACTCGGCATGGCCTGGCTGAATGCACGGAGCTATGGCCAAGAGCTACTAACACCAAGCTCACTGCTCGTGCGCTCGTTGACTTGGACACTCCTCTCCATCGCCGTCTATAGCGTGACAACGTTGGTGAATTGGCGCTGGGTCCGCACGTTCGCCTGGCCGCTTTACGCTGCAAACATTCTGCTGCTGATCATCACGCTGGTGTACGGCGTCGACTCTGGCGGAAACAACCGAGCGATCGCGATCTTCGGCCTTGCCATTCAGGCAAGCGAGCTCAGCAAGATCCTGACGCTCGTGGCGATCTCTACCGCCCTCACGCGTGCCGACCGAGCCGGCGGTGGACTGCAAGACCTCCTGTTGGCGGGCGCCATCGTTGCGCCACCCTTCCTTCTCGTTGTGGCACAGCCCGACCTCGGCACGGCGCTCGTGTTGGCGGCGGCGCTCTTCGGCGCCCTCTACCTCTCCGGTGTTGCAACCCGCTGGATTGCTGCCCTGGCGAGCCTGGCTGCCCTTAGTGGAGCTCTAGCGTGGGTTGTCGTGCTCGCGGATTATCAGAAGGAGCGGCTCCTCGCCTTTATTGACCCAAACGCCGATCCAGCTGGGCCGAAGTACCAGCTCCTGCGTTCACTCGAGGCGATTAAAGGGGGCGGCCTGTTTGGTGCGGGCGCTGACGGCACCGCAATCCTGACCCCCCTTCCCGTTCAGGAGAGCGACTTCGTCTTTGCGGCTCTCGTCCGCGCGTTTGGCGCCGTTGGGGGCCTCTTTGTGATCGTTCTGCTTGCCATTCTGGTGGGGCGCCTGGTCTGGCACGCCTGGACCTCCCCCGACGAGTTCGGGGTGATCTTTGCCGGAGGGATGGCCACCGTCGTCCTCTTCCAGACCTTCGTGAATATTGGAATGAACCTCGGGGTCGCCCCCATTACAGGGATCACCCTCCCCTTTGTGAGCTACGGCGGGGCCTCCGCCGTCTCCCTCGCCTTCGGCCTGGCCCTCGTGCAGAGCCACCGCGTACACGATGGGGGCTCATCGCCACTCATGTAACAATAAGGCGCGGTTGACGCGGGAGAGCCCTGATCGTAGACTTCCCCTCCCGCGACTGACCCGTCCGTCAGACCGCGACT
>Ga0209087_1000819_pt1 | contig 19226 bp, 17 predicted proteins | sample S_130805_EF_Meta_FD_187321 | JGI IMG/M metagenome (GOLD analysis project Ga0209087, IMG submission 187321) | Freshwater microbial communities from Lake Simoncouche, Canada to study carbon cycling - S_130805_EF_MetaG (SPAdes) (version 2) | ecosystem: Environmental > Aquatic > Freshwater > Lake ... | reverse complement strand
GCTGTTTGCGCACGGCTTCAACATTCATTTCGGTCGCATCAAGCCGGCTGAGGGGACCGACGTTGGGATGATCGCGCCGAAGGGGCCAGGCCACCTTGTGCGCTCCGTCTACGTTTCTGGCGGTGGTGTGCCTGCGCTCTTCGCCGTTGGGCAAGAGGCGAGCGGCACTGCACGTGCTCGCGTCATGGCGTACGCCAATGGACTCGGCTGCACGCGCGCCGGCATCATGGAGACGACCTTCAAGGATGAGACCGAGAGTGATCTCTTCGGCGAACAGGCCGTGCTCTGCGGCGGCACCGCGCAGCTCGTGAAGAGTGCGTGGGAGACGCTGGTTGAGGCTGGCTACGATCCAGAGCTCGCCTACTTCGAGACGATGCATGAGCTGAAGCTCATCGTCGATCTGATGTACCGCGGCGGACTCGACTTCATGCGCTTCTCCGTTTCAGACACCGCCGAGTGGGGCGACTACACGTCGGGCCCGCGCATCATCGATGCGTCGGTGAAGGCGCGCATGAAGGAGGTGCTCACCGAAATTCAGGACGGCACCTTTGCGAAGCGCTGGATCGCCGAAGACGAGGCGGGTCGACCAGAGTACAAGCGCCTGCGCGCTGCAAACTCAGGCCACCCAATTGAGAAGGTCGGCAAGGCGCTGCGCCACCAGATGACCTTCTTGAATCCGGTCGAGGTCGACATGGATGGCGCACAGGGCGCCGCGGAGAAGGGCGCCGGCAAGTGAACGGGGCACCAGGCCCTGGCGTCGCCACCGGCGCCGTTCGCATCTTTGACACCACCCTGCGCGATGGTGAGCAGGCGCCAGGCGCCGGCCTCACCGTTGCGGAGAAGTTGGAAGTTGCGCGGCAGCTCGCCAAGCTGAAGGTCGACGTGATTGAGGCGGGATTCCCCGCCGCATCCGAAGGTGACTTTGAGGCAGTGCGACAGATCGCCCTCGCCACGAAGGGGATCGGCATTGCCGCGCTTGCCCGCTGCAAGGATGGCGATCCGCAGCGCGCCATCGACGCGATCAAGGTCTCGGATCGACCGCACCTGCATCTCTTCATTGCAACGTCTGACATTCACCTGACGCACAAGCTGCGCACCACGCGCGAGGCGGCACTCGCCGAGGCGGTGAAGTGGGTGAAGTACGCGCGCGAGAAGCTGGGTCGCGACGCAGAGGTGGAGTTCTCCGCCGAAGACGCGAGCCGCACCGATCACGACTACCTTCTTCAGGTCTACGAGGCGGTGGTTGAGGCGGGCGCCTCAACGGTCAACATCCCCGACACGGTTGGCTACGCCATTCCGTCGGAGTACGCTGCGCTCACGAAGCTGGTGGTGGATCGCGTTGGACGCGACGCTACGATCAGCGTCCACTGCCACAATGACCTCGGTCTCGCGACTGCCAATACGCTGGCGGCGGTGCAGGCTGGCGCGCGACAGGTAGAGGTGACCATCAATGGACTCGGCGAGCGCGCCGGCAACGCCTCACTCGAAGAGGTTGTGATGGCGCTGCGCACCCGACCTGGGCAGTTCGAGTCGCACGATATTCACGTGCAGACCGAGCAACTGACGTCAGCCAGCCGACTCGTTTCGTATCTCACCGGATTCGCCGTGCAGCCGAACAAGGCGATCGTTGGCGCGAACGCGTTTGCGCATGAGTCGGGGATCCATCAGGACGGCGTCCTGAAGAATCCGCTCACCTACGAGATCATGACGCCGCAGTCGGTTGGGCTGCTCGGTTCAAGCCTCACGATCGGCAAGCTCTCGGGTCGTCGTGGATTGCAGGCGAAGTTCGCCGAGCTTGGTCACGACCTCAGCGGTGAGGCGCTCGATGCGCTCTATCGTGAGGCGATCGCCCTCGCCGATGTGAAGAAGGAGCTGACCGACGCTGACCTGCTTGCGCTCGTGGATAAGCGGGCGGCTACCGGCAGCGCCGCAACGATTGAGCTCTTGGACTGGAGCGTTGCCAGCTCACGTGGTGGCGGTTCGTCGGGGCGCGTCGAGATTCGCGTGAACGGGGTCGAGGCTTCGGCCGAGTCCACCGGAAACGGACCAGTCGATGCGCTCTATGAGGCGCTCGATCAGGCGGTGACCCCAACCCTCGGTTGGCGTCCAATCCTCGCCGAGTACGAGATTCGTGCCGTGAGCGAGGGCGAAGATGCCCAAGGGCAGGTGACGACGAAGTGTCGCCGCTCCACCGATCTTGACGCAGAGGGGAAGCCGCTTCCGAATGCGCCGATGGTCACGGGTCAAGGCCTCTCCACGAACATCATCGACGCGTCGCTCGTCGCCTACGTCTCCGCCGCGAACAAGCTCGCGGCACTTGAGTCGGGGGCGGCCAGCGCGCCAACGAAGGGATCGCGCGAGGCGATGCAGTGAGCGAAACTCTAACGGCACCACTCTTCTCGGCACTGCGTGACGGTGCCGCCGATCATCTGATCGTCACCATCCCAGGTGATGGTGTTGGCCCCGACGTGGTCGCGGCCGCCCGTCGAGTACTCGACGCTGCGGGTTCAAAGTTTGGCTTCAAGCTCGCCTGGCGCGAGATCTTGGCTGGCGGCTGTGCCATCGACGCGTACGGGATTGCCGTTCGCGAAGAGGACCTGCTGGTTGCCGATACAGCCGACGCGCTGCTCCTTGGCGCCGTCGGCGGGCCGAAGTGGGACAACCCGAACGGCACCGTGCGACCTGAGCAGGCGCTCTTCGCCTTCCGCACGCGCTACGAACTCTTCGCCAACCTGCGCCCCGTCACGATCTACCCAGAGCTCGCCGATGCCTCACCGCTGAAGGCTGAGCGCCTGAAGGGCGTTGACATGCTGATGGTGCGCGAACTGACCGGCGGTCTCTATTTCGGCAAGCCGTCGGGCGAAGAGGTGACGCCAACAGGTCGCCGCGCAATCGACACACTTCCGTATCACGAGGATGAGATTCACCGTGTTGCCGTGATCGCCTTTGAGTTGGCACGCACACGACGAAAGTCGGTGACCTCTGTCGACAAGGCGAACGTGCTCTCGACAAGCCGCCTCTGGCGCAAGGTCGTCACTGAAGTTGGCGCCGACTACCCCGACGTGAAGTTGGAGCATCGCCTCGTCGATTCCACCGCCATGCTGCTCGCTACCTGGCCAGCCACCTTTGATGTGGTCGTTACCGAGAACCTCTTCGGCGACATCCTCTCGGACGAGGCGGCCGTTCTCGCCGGGTCACTCGGCATGCTCCCGTCGGCCTCGCTCGGTGCACGCCGCACGGCGCATGGCACCTTCGGTCTCTACGAGCCGATCCACGGCTCCGCCCCCGACATTGCGGGGAAGAATCTGGCAAATCCGATCGGCACGATCCTCTCGGCGGCGATGATGCTCCGCGAGTCGCTCGGTCGCGCCGATGCCGCAGCCGCCGTTGAGCAGGCTGTCGCCAATACGATTCGTATGGGCGTGCGCACCGCCGACCTTGCCCCAGGGCTCGACGCCGCTGGTGCTCGTGCCGCCGGCTTCACTCTTGCAGGCACCCGCGAGGCGACCGACGCCATCGTGGAGCAGCTCTTGAGCCTCAAGTGACCACGGGCAGCAGCGCCGCTGACCGCGAGTCGGTTCTTCTCTACGACACGACCCTTCGCGACGGGGCCCAGAGCGAGGGGCTGATCCTTTCACTGCAAGACAAGCTGCGCATCGCCCGCGCGCTCGACGAGTTCGGCATGTTGGCGATCGAGGGCGGGTGGCCTGGCTCGAATCCGAAAGACATTGAGTTCTTCGCGGCGGCGAAAAAGATTCGCTGGGAGCGCGCACGACTCGCTGCGTTCGGCAGCACACGTCATAAGTCGAACAAGCCTGGCGATGACGCCAACCTGAATGCGCTGCTCGATGCAGAGACGCCGATCGTCACGATCTTCGGCAAGAGCTGGACCCTGCATGTAGAGGCGGTCCTTGAGGCGTCCCGCGCCGAGAACCTTGCGATGATTTCGGAGAGTGTCGCCTACATCGCCGAGCGCGGTCGCGAGATGGTCTACGACGCCGAGCACTTCTTCGACGGCTTTGAGGCCGATCGCGACTACGCGCTCGACACGCTGCGTGCTGCACGCGATGCTGGCGCATCAACGCTCGTCCTTTGCGACACCAATGGCGGCACACTCACCAAGCGCATGTCTGAGATCGTGAAAGATGCGCGCGCGACGCTCGCCGCCGACGAGGCAGCGAAGGAGATCGTCTGGGGGATCCACACACATAACGACGCCGAGCTCGCGGTGGCGAATGCCCTGGCGGCGGTCGATGCTGGCGTACGTCACGTGCAGGCGACGATCAATGGCTACGGTGAGCGAGCTGGCAATGCGAACATGGTGTCGCTGCTCGCCAACCTCGCCCTGAAGACGCAGCACACCGTTGCCGGTGCCGATCGCCTCGCCGACCTCTCGCACCTCTCGCATGAGGTTGCTGAGATTGCCAACCTCGCCCCTGACGATCATCAGCCGTATGTCGGCCGCTCTGCGTTCGCGCACAAGGGGGGCGTGCACGGCGCGGCCCAGGTGAAGACGCCACGGGCCTATCAGCACATTGATCCAGCGCTGGTTGGCAATCGCGGGCGCCTCGTCGTCTCGGAGCTAGGGGGTAAGGCGAACACGGGGAGCAGGGCCGCCGAGCTTGGCGTGGAGCTCGCAAACTCTGGGCTCGACTCGAAGACGCTCTCAACGCTCGTAAAAGAGATGGAGGCGGGCGGCGCGAGCTACGAGGGTGCCGAGGCCTCGTTCCAACTGCTCGTGGAGCGCCATCGCCCCACCTATGTTGCACCGTTCACCATCGTCGACTTCACCGTGATCGTGGAGCAGCGTGAAGGTGCGCTAGGGCGTGCCGAGGCCACTGTGCGCGTCGAGGTTGCGGGGGAGCGACTCCACACTGCTGCCGACGGCAACGGCCCAGTCAACGCCCTCGACCGCGCGTTGCGCAAGGCGCTCGGTGCGTTCTATCCGCAACTCGACGCGGTACACCTCGTTGACTACAAGGTGCGCATCCTCGACGGCTCGTCGGCGACTGGGGCGAAGACGCGTGTTGTCATTGACTCTGTCGCTGATGGCGAGACCTGGTCGACGATGGGCGTCGGTGAGAACATCATCTCTGCGTCGGCAGCAGCCCTCGCCGACTCCCTTGAGTACGCACTCCGTCTCCAGGGTGGCGAGATCACGCGCCGTTCGGAGCGCGACACATCGGGCGGTCGTTCGGCATGAGCGAGGTTGCTGCCTACGCCGGTGAGCCTGGTGCGTTCGCCGAGGATGCACTCCTCTCCTATTTCGGTGCTGCGGCCCCATCGCTGGGCGTTTCTTCATTTGGCGACGTTCGCACAGCCGTCCTCGATGGGCGAGCGATCTACGGCGTTCTGCCGATCGAGAACCTGATCAACGGCACCGTGCGCGAGACGCTCGATCTTCTGCGCGACGGCGCACTCGAGATCGTTGGCGAAGTGGTGGTGCCCGTCTCCCTCGTACTCGCCTCACTCCCTGGCGTCACGCTCGAGAAGGTGGAGCGCGTCTATAGCCACGCGCAGGCCCTTGCCCAGGCCGAGGAGTATCTGCGCAGTCGACCGTGGGCACTCCTCACCACCTACAACACCGCGGGGGCCGGAGCAATGATCCGCGAGCGCGGTGAGCGCGATGCTGCCGCTGTCCTCTCGCCACGTGCCGCAGCGATTCATGGCCTCACACCACTCACCGGCCCAATCGAAGGGGTGCAGGGGAACCGCACGCGCTTCTGGATCGTGCAGCGAGCGGGTGGGGCAGCACGGCACGCCGAGGCCGGCCCAGCGCGCACCACACTCCTCGTCGGCCTGCGCAACGAGCCAGGCACGCTCCTCGCCGCACTGGCGGTGATTGCCAAGGCGGGCGTGAACATCAGCAAGTTGGAGTCACGCCCGAATCGGGTCGGGGAGTGGGAGTACATCTTCTGGCTTGATCTCGACGGCGCGGCCGACTCACCCGAGATTCTTGGCGTGATGCAGGGGCTGGCCGACGTGACGCTGGAGCGCCGCATCCTCGGCAGCTACCCACGAGGCGAGGCACTCTAATCACGTCGCGCCGCGCGCCGCTAGACTCGCCCCATATGGAGCCACAGAAGATCCTCGTTGCAGGCGTATGGGAGAGCTCGTCGAACCTTGTCGAGATTCGGTCGCCCTTTGACGGTCATCTCGTTGGCACGACCTACCTCGCCACACCAGAACAGGTCGAGCGCGCCGCCGCCGGGAGCGTCACCGGATTTACCGCGATGCGCAAACTTGGCGCATGGGAGCGGGGCGCCATCTTGCGCACCACTGCAGCGAAGATCACCGAGCGCCGCGAAGAGCTGGCGGCACTCCTCTCCGCCGAAGCGGGGAAGCCGATCCGCGATGCACGCGCAGAGATTGATCGCGGTGCGCTGACCTTCCGGCTCGCCGCCGAAGAGGCGGAGCGGATGATCGGCGAGACGATCCCACTCGATCTGGCCCCTGCAAGCAAGGGCCGCCTCGGCATCACGCAACGCTTCCCTGTTGGCCCAGTGCTCGGGATCAGCCCATTCAACTTCCCACTGAACCTCGCCGCCCATAAGGTGGCGCCCGCCATTGCGGTTGGCTGCAGCATGGTGCTGAAGCCACCCAGCGCCGATCCGTTGATCATGCTGAAGGTCGCCGAGATCCTCGTCGATGCTGGTCTACCGGCTGGCGGGCTCAGTGTGATCCCAACCTCGCGTCCCGATGCCGATCGCCTCATCGACGACGAGCGCTTCAAGGTGCTCTCGTTCACTGGCTCACCCACCGTTGGCTGGGCGCTGAAGGGGCGTGCTGGCAAGAAGCGCGTCATCTTGGAACTCGGCGGCAACGCCGCCTGCATCGTGGACGCCACCGCAGATCTCTCGTGGGCGGTGAAGCGCTCGCTCGTTGGCTCCTTCGCCTATGCCGGCCAGGTCTGCATCAGTCTGCAGCGCATCTTCGTGCACGAATCTGTCGCTGATGCCTTTGAGCAGCAGTTCGCCGCGGGCGCTGCAAAGCTTGTGCTCGGTGACCCTGCGAGCGAGACGACCGACCTTGGCCCGCTCATCGATGATGGCGCTGCGGCGCGCACAGCAGAGTGGGTGAGCGAGGCGGTCGCCGCTGGCGCGAAGGTGATTGCCGGTGGTGCCGCTGCAGATCCCAAGGCACCACGACTCTTCGCCCCAACGATCTTGACGAACGTGCCGCGCGACGCGCGCATCTGCAGCGAGGAGGCCTTTGCCCCCGTGGTGATCATTGAACGATTCAACGACTTCTCCGCGGTGATTGCCGCGGTGAATGAGAGCCGCTTCGGCTTGCAGTGCGGGCTCTTCTCCAACGATTTGGCGCATGTGCGCACCGCATTCGACCAGTTAGAGGTTGGCGGCGTGATCGTGAACGATGTGCCAACCTACCGCATCGACAACATGCCGTACGGCGGCGTGAAGGATTCAGGCCTTGGTCGCGAGGGTGTGCGCTGGACCATGGATGAGATGACGGAGATCAAGCTGCTCGTTCTCGCCGACCCGCAGTAGCGGAGCTAGTCGCCGAGTTCGTCGCCCCCTGGCGTAGAGATTCTGGCGAGCGCCTCGCGGACCGCTCGTCGTGCTCGCTTGGCTCGCCGCTTCACGCGATCAATCTCATGCGCTGCCAGTCGGATCAGATCACTATGTTCGCCCTCTACGAGAATCTCGTGGTCCCGCAGGCTCTCAATCGGCGCCTGAACTTCGGGCAGTGTCGTTGCCACTGGGGCTGGAGGTGTTGTGCGGCGCTCCGGGCGGAGTGGGGCAGCGGCGCGGCCGAGGAGTGCGGCAATCGCTCGCACCGCCTCTGGCGGCGCAGGCGTTTCCGTCGTCAGGAGTCGCGGGTCGGCGGTCGACTCCCCCGATGTGGGCTTGCGTTCGGTCACACGCTTCCTCCCCGTCGCCGTTGTGCCAGTTGGCTTCTCTATTCTCGCCGAAAGCGCATCAGCGGGGGTGCCGCCGCTCGTGAGCGCAGCCAGCTCGGCGGCGGGATCGTGCAGCAGCTCGCCGTTCGCCTGCGTGGCTAGATCGCCCCACGGCTCGCTCGGCGTTGAGTGGTGCTGCGCAACGCCCCAAAAGACGACGCGACCAAATGCAGGGAGCCGCACCGTCAGCCCGCTGCGCACCAGCGATGGGGTGCTGACCAGGAGACTACGGTTGGTGATCGCATCACGGAGTTCAACGACATCACCAGCGCTCGCCACAACACCAAGCCGCTCGGCAATCGTGCTGGCAGGAAGCGGGCTCGCCGGCGTGCCAGCAAGCGAGCTTGACGGGGCGACCGCTGTCGAGGCGTGCTGGATGGTGATCTCTGCCGCCGTATTGCTGTTGAGAGCGATCACCAGCGAACGGGCACTCCCAGCCGCGTTGCTGAAGGCGTAGGTGCTTTCGCGCTCGGCCTTATTGCCGCCCTTCGCGTCGAACCAGCGGAAGTCGGCGACTCCAGCGAAGAGGTGCCGCGCCCGAAGGAGCGGGGCAATCTCGCGGTCATAGCGTTCAACATGCTCGGTGTTGATCGGGTCGCTGGTCCGCGGCGCGCGGTACTCCATGCCGTAGCGCTCACGCTGCCCCTCCCACTGCCCGTGACCGAGCATGGGCACACCGGGGAGCGTCGCCGCCAACGTTGCCGCTAAGAGTGCGCGGTCGCCAATGCCGAACCCCACGGCGGCCGGCTCCTCGTCGGGGGTGGTGAGGAAGTTCACATAGCGACGCAGTAGCTCAGGGTCGTACGCCGTGGTGTCGCGCAGAATGGTGCGGTACTCCGCATTCTTGCCGTCACGGAGCATCGTCATAAAGGCGGAGTTATAGACGCGGTGCATGCCGAGGCCACGGACGAAATACCCCTCAAGGAGCCAGAAGGCTTCGGCAAGGAGCATCGTGCCAGGGAGCTCCTGCTCGACGCGCTCAACGACCTCACGCCAGAACTCGCGCGGTAGGCGCTTCGCGAACTCGCGGTCGCTCAGCGCAAACTCGCTGCGCGATGGGATCGCGGCCTCAGTGCCGCGCGCCGGATACCAGAGGCGCCGAATGTGCTGCGCTGCGAGCGTCATCGCCGCATCAAAGCGAATGATGTCCGATCGCCGAGCAACGGAGAGGATCTCTTGGATCACCGCCTCACGCGCTTCTGGATTGAGGTAGTCAATCTGGGCGGTGTCCTTCCACGGCATGTTCGTGCCGTCATTCCCGTGGTAGATGTACTGCAGCGAGCCTTCGGCGCGGCGCTCGAAGGCAACGGCAGCATCGTCGCCGCGCTCATAGCCGTCTTCAATGCGGATCGCACTGCTTGGTTCGCCTGAGAGGTTCTCGCCGCTGTAGCGATAGTTCTTGAATGGTGGATGTGCAGAGGAGAGGAGTAGCTCGGGGCGTTCGTTCACCCAGCGCCCATCGATGGCGACATGGTTCGGGACCATGTCGGTCACGATGCGAATGCCCACGGCGCCGGCCCTGGTGCGCAGTGTTGCAAGTGCCGCATCACCGCCCAGCCCTTCATCAACGACGTATTCGGCAACGGCGTAGGCCGAACCCTCGGCATCAAGATCGCCTGCGTTGACCTTCATCGCGCGAGAGGCAGCGCTACGGCGCCAGATGCCGATCGGCCAGAGCGCGCTCACGCCGCGCTGCGCAAGAAGTTGCAACTCCTCATCGGGGATCTCGTCGAGACGTCGGATCGGTGTGCCGTATCGCTGGGAGAGTTGCGTGAGCCAGACGAGGAGGTGTTTTGCCTGAATGACGACCTCGCCCATCCACGGGGCGTCACTCCCGTAGCGCGGTGGCTCAGGGGTGCCGAGCGCCGGCTCCTCTCCGCGAATCATCGCAACGCCTCAGATCTGTGACTGCTCATCGGTGGAGGATAGAGGTGCGGGGTGGGTGATAGGCTGCACCGATGCCTGTTGAGACCGTTGCACGCTCCCTCTCGTTCATCAACTGGGTGGTGGTGAGCGGCCTTGCGGTCGGCAGCTTGGCCGCAATCCTCCTGCTGACCCACCGCTCGGAGTCGACGCGGGGCTACCGCGGGTTCACCGTCTTCGCCGCTGGCGGCTGGGCCTTCCTTGCCTGGCTGGCCGACGGAGCACTTCCGATCCCTTCTGCCGATGCGCCGATTCACGCCGCCACCCCCGAGATCGATGCGCTCCGACGCCTTTTGCTCGTTCTCGTTGCCTGCCTTGCAACGCTCTGGACGCTGCGCATCGCACGCGGGAGCGATGGCCGGCACGTCGGCTTGATCACCGTCGCCACTGCCGTTGCGGCACTCCTCGTTGCTGCAGTTGGCTGGGCCCCGACACCACTCGTTGCCGTGGCACTCTCGCTGCAACTTTTGATTCTTGCGGCTGTTACCGGCGGCTCATTCGCGGCGATGGTCCTCGCCCACTGGTATCTCGTCACGCCGAAACTGCCAGAGGCACCACTCTTACTCCTTAGCCGCTCACTCGGCATCGGCATCGGCGTGCAGATCGCTCTCTTTCTCGTCTGGCAACTCTTCGGCTTCGGTGGCCTCGGTGCAGGGTGGGACTTCTTCGCCATCTTGCGGCTCGTGATCGGCCTCATCTTTCCAGCGCTACTCACCTACGCCGGATGGCGCACCGCAAAGGCGCGCTCCATGGAATCAGCAACCGGGCTGCTCTACATCGATCTTGGCGCGGTGACGACGGGAACGATTCTCGCCGCCGGGCTCTTCTTCGGCGCTGGGATTCTGGTTTAGCGCTTCGACTCCTGCGCGTTAGCGCGGAGGGCAGCCACCCGGCGCTCGACGCGCAACAGCTCACTGACACTCCATGCCTGCGCAAAGCAGGCGACTGGTGTGAATGGCGCGTCACCCGTTGCGTTCTCTGAGATCGTGCCGAGCCCCGCTTCGCGCAGATGCGCACGATACGGGGCGAGCGCCTCGGTCACCAACGTAACTGCAGCGGTGCGACCGGATGGGCTCGTGAGGTCGTGTACGGCGAAGGCACTGTCGGCCCACGGCCCGATCAGCCAGAGCCAACCAAGCCCCTGGTGATAGGCGCCATCACGCGATCGCCGGTCCCCGTCGTAGTCGCCTCGATAGGCGCGATCACTTGGCGCCAGCGAACGAATCCCGATGGGGGCGCGCAGTTCGGCGTCGGCTGCGGCGAAGGCGCGCTGCGCCTGGACGGCAGGGATGAGGTCGCCACCAAGACCGAGGGCGATGAACTGGTTCGGGCGCAGCGCAAGGTCATCACCGTCAGGCCCATCAACAACATCGGCAAGCCATGGCACCTCGGTGCGAATGAATCGCGCACGGAAGTTCGTGCGGACGCGGTCGGCGAGCTGATCCAGGTCAGTCGCGACGCGTGCCGCATCAGCAACGCCAACGCCGATTGCTGGATCGCGCAGCCAGGCGCTGACGCTGCGGAGCGCTCGGTACCAGAGCGCCGAGATCTCAATCGGCTTGCCGCGTCGCGGGGTCACCACCCAGTCGTCGAGCTTCGCATCCATCCAGGTGAGCTGGCGACCCTCTGCCGAACCAACGATCAGCCCGTCACCATCTGCGCCGATGCCGAAGTCGGTGCCGACGCGGTAGGCGGCGATGATCTCGAGAAGGGTGGGGAGCAGCTCAGCGCCGAGCGCGTGATCGCCGGTCGCCGCAACATGCGCTCGCGCCGCCTCGATGTACCAGAGCGGTGCATCGATGGTGTGGTACTCGGGCATCTCATCGACGCGATCGGGGAAGTTGTTCGGCAGCAGCCCACGGCGCACCCACGGCGCAAAGGAGCGCAGCACCGTTGCACCAATCTCTGGTCGGCCCGTTGCCAGTGTCAAACCGCGCAGGGCGATCGCCGTGTCGCGCCCCCAGTCGTTGAACCAGGGGTAGCCCGCGATCACCGACCAGCCGACGGGCGCCGCAGGATCCGCTGGCCCAGGCTTCGCAGGAATGCGCCGACGTACGAGGAAGTCATCGGCAGCGAGGACCAGCGCCTGTAGTTCGCCACTCGCAGCGATCGCTGCATCGGCACCGTCGCCCACCGACTGCGCTCGGGCGAGCAGATCGCGATCGCGCGCCTCGCTCTCGGCGAGCAGCGCTGCACCACCATCACTCGCCATCGCGGCGAGGAGCTCGGCTGGCGGCCGACCGATGCCGCCACCCTCTGTGGCGACCAGTAGTGAGGCGCTCTCGCCAGGCTCGAGCCGCACGTTCCAGCGCAGCGGAACGGCGTAGTCCGATTGATCTGCCTCGACTCGTGCCGCGTCGTGCCGATGGAAGAGCCCACGAATCACCCCAGCGTCGGGGGAGAGTGCGCCGCCATCGCAGCGGACCTGCACCTCGGGCCAGGCGGAGCCCATTTGCCACGAACCCTGCTGCGCACTCTCTACTACGTGGGATTCCGCGCACGCTAGGTCGCCGACCAGCGCGTCGTGGTGGTCATGCGCGGTTGCGGTGAGACGTAGCAGTAGATCAACGCCAGATGTTGCGGCAGCCTCGAGGTTCAACGAGAGCAGTACGCCGTTCGCACCATGAACCGCCGATTGTCGCTCGGTCAGCTCACCAACGGTGAGCCCCCATCGCTTGGTGACACCACCGACGCCGACGGAAACTTCGTGCAGTGGCGCACCGAGCTGCGGCGAGAAGTGACCTGGCTCCATCTCAAAGCTAAAGAGCGGCAACCAGTCGCCACCGGTACGAGCCCAGAGCATCGGTGGACCGGCGAGCACCGTGCGCGCGACCGGGGGCTGCAGCGCCGCAACGAGGAGTCCGTGATAGCGACGACCTGGCGCACCGAGCGGGGAGAGCGCTGTATAGCCGCCGAGGCCGTTGCCGATCAGGAGTTCGCGATCCTGCGCGCGATCAAGATCGGCAAGATCTGTTGCTGTGAGGGAGGTACTCATGGCGCTCGCGCGCTCCGGGGGTTAGGAGATCTTCTTGATGGTGTAGTTGATCTCGTTGCCGTTCGGCAGGGTGACGACAACCTTGTCGCCGACCTTGCGCCCGATGAGCGCCTTGCCGAGTGGGCTCTCGTTGGAGATCTTTGGTGGCTCGCCGCTTGGGTCGGCCTCGGTGGATCCAACGATAAGGTAGTCGTGGCTCTTGCGCTCGGCGGTCACGGTGACGGTGGAGCCGAGGGCGACCTCGTCAGTGCTGGCATGCTCGTCAATGATTTCTGCGTTGCGCAGCTTCTCTTCGATCTCCAAGACCTTCCCCTCGATGAACGACTGCTCGTTCCGGGCGATCTCGTAGTCGGCGTTCTCACGCAGGTCGCCGAGCTCCTTCGCCGCCTTGATGCGCGCGATGACCGCTGGGCGCTGTGAATGGATCAGGTCATGCAGCTCGGCCTCGAGCGCAGCCTTCCCAGATTCCGTGAGGTAGACAGGTCCAACCATGCGGGGGAGTCTAGCCGTTCGCCGTCCCCGTGGCGCCCCCCTGCCGAATCGCGAGGGCCAGGAGCGTGCTCAGCCCGAGCATGGCGACCTGCGGCACAAGGGGGCCCCCAGCCAGGATCAGGAGCACGGAGAGCCCCGCGCTCACGAGCACCTGCGCTCGGGGAGGGCGGTTGCCAGTGGCGGAGCGCAGGGCGATCAGGCCGAGCAGCAGCAGATCGAGCGCCCCCAGGGCGACCGTTGCGAACGAGGCGTAGGCAACGAGACGGTCGTAGCCCCCCTCGGCGGGGAGCGCCCCGCCCAGGAGGCCATAGGTCAGCGCCCCAGAGGCGATCAAGCCGACGCCGCGCACGAATTCAGCGGCAGCCAGCGCGGCGTAGGTCACCAGCACCGATCCTTTCAACATGCAGAGGAGCGTAGCGCGAACGCGGCAGGGGTGGCGGTAAGGGCGCATACTCGCCCCATGAGCACATCGACGCGGCGAACAGCAACCGGTTCATCCCTAAAGCTGGACGTCATCTTCGCCTCGCTTCTGCTGAACGCGGGCACACTCCTTGCCCTCGTCACCTGGGTCACCGCAAATCGACTCGACTTTTTCTATGGGATCAGCAATGAGCAGCTCCGCGGTGCGGTCTCCATCGTGGCCGTCGGCGCCCCAGTTGCGATCGTCGCGACTGCTGCGGGTCGATTCAGCGCGCGCCTCCCCGTGGATCTTGGTACCGGCACCCTCCTCGCGCTGGTGGCTGTGCTCAGCACCATCTTCACCACGTCGGCAGTGCTACATGTGGTGCTTCCGTGGGATTCAAGCGTTTACATGCGCATGCTCCACGCGCTGATTAACGGAGTCACCCTCTTCGTGACGGCGCGAGTCCTCGCACGCCGCGCACGGCAGCTTCCAGACTGGATCAGTATCACGGGAACGATCTTCGCAGTTGGCCTGCTCCCCGTAGGCGTGCTCTCGCTTGCTGTTGATCCTTTCACCTTCTTCGGCGTTCCAGTTGGCGCACCGCCAGCCATAGGAGTACGTCCTGCTGATGCTGTACTCGCGGCACTCTATCTAGCAGCGCTGCTACCGGCCCTCTTCTTCGGTCGTTCGCTTCTGCAGGCCGAGATGGAGCGCTATCGCCCAATCGAACGTCGCTACGTGGAGGTGTTTGCGGCCTTCGGCGTTGGCGCACTAGCCGCAGTGTTTGTACCGATTGCGACAGCGCGCCTCTACGACACCATACAGGTCTGCACCGCGGATTATGTGTGCGATCGCCCACCTGCGGAGTGGATTGTGATTGGACTTCTCACAGGTCTTACAGCCTGGCGCCTCATCCGTGGGGCCGAACGTGCCAAGCAAGCCCTCCTTTGGATCGGCGTACTCCCACCGATCATCACCACTGCGATTGCTGTTAACTGGTATCTCCCCACGGAGCTTGGCGGGCTCCCGATCGCAGGGGCGTTGATCTCAATCGGTGGGCTGCTCCTCTTGCGACGCGCTACGATGGCATCAGCGCCGCGCTCGCGGCGCGCAAAAAAGCGGAGGTAGAACCCCATGAGCGACGCCAAGAAGATCACCCTGTATGGCGCGGACTGGTGCAGCGACTGCACGCGATCCAAGGGCTACCTCGACGCACATCAGGTTCCCTACACCTACGTTGACGTGGACGCTGACGCGGCCGCCAAGGAGATGATCGAGACGCTGACCGGCGCGAAGTCGATCCCCGTGATCATCTTTGAGGATGGCTCGTACCTGATTGAGCCCTCCAATGCGGAGCTCGGCGCGAAGGCGGGAGTCCCGCAGGACTAACGCGCGGCGAGCGGTAGCTCGTCGAGGCTTGCTAGCACCACGTCGGCAATCTCTGTAGCGCCCGTTGATGACGGCGCGCCTGGAAGCGGCACGACGACGACACTCATCCCCGCCGCCTTACCGGCGCGCGCGCCGGCCAGCGAATCTTCAATGGCGAGTGAGCGCTCTGGTGTAATACCGATACGGCGACACGCCTCGAGGTAGACGTCGGGGAGCGGCTTGCCGCCCGCGACCTCGTCGCAGCTCACGTAGGTTTGCACAATGTCGGCGAGACCCAAGATCTCGATTAGCGTGGCAATGATGCTGCGCGGGCTACCAGACGCAATCGCAACGGGGCCACGCGCTGCGGCGCGGCGAACGGCGGCCACCCCGGCGGGAATTACCTGCACGCGCCCGGAGCGATAGAGCGACTCAAGGTGGTTGATGGTGCGCGTCGCAATCTCGTCCGCATCAGGGTGGCCAAGGATCTCAGCCATGGCGCTGCCCCACTGCTGCGTGTTTGCCCCGTAGAAGCGATGGAAGTCCTCTTCGACTAGGCGACCGCCCACTTCGGCGGCAATGGCGAAGCGCGCCTCGGCCCAAAGCGGTTCGGTATCGCAGAGCACCCCATCCAAATCAAAGACGACCCCATCGGGGTTCAGCACGTACGGCGGGAGGGTCTGATCTGCAGGCATAGGCGCAAGGGTAGCGGGGCGCGTACCCTACGCGCATGAGTCCTGTTGTCCGAGAAGAGCCGAGCGCCTGGGGGGCACGCCTGCACGCCGCCTCCGCTGCCCGCGAACTTGTGGACCTCCCCTTTGTGCAGCAGCCAGCCTGGGCTGCATCAAAAGCGCTCACCGGCTGGGAGTCGGTGCGCCTCGTGGCGCACGATGGCGCTGCATGGGCCGGCGCGCAGCTCCTGTTGCAGCGCCTCCCCGCCGGACTCGGCCGCATCGCCTACGCGCCGCGCGGCCCGATCGTTGTTGCGCCGCACGCGGAGCAGGCCGCGACACTGCGCGCAGAACTGCTGCGCGGACTCTCCGAGCTTCGACGCGACGGCGTCACGCTGGTGCGCCTTGAGCCAGGAGAGAGCGCGCCGCTCCCCGAGGAGGCCGACCAGGTCAACCCTGCCGATGGGCTGAGCGCCGACCTTCGTGCGCGATGGTTGACCGCTGCGACCACGTCGCGCATCACGCTGCATCGTGCGCGACCGGTGCAGCCGTCGACCAGTCGACGTATTGATCTCGCCACTGGAATGGAGACCGTTCGTGCCGCCTGGCGCAGCAAGTGGCGACAGTACGCGCGACACGCCACGGAGTCGGGCGTGACCGTGCGCGCTGTTGGTGCCAACGGCGCCGATGCGCTTTACACCGCAATGACCTCGATCTCGGGGCGTACTGGCGTGAAGACGCGCAGCAGTGCCGCATTCGCGCACATCGTCAACGCTTTCAACGGTGAAGCGGAGATCCTCATCGCCGAATCAGCGTCGGGCGAAACGCTTGGTGCCCTCCTTGTCATCACCACACCAACAACAACGACTGAGCTCTTCGGCGGTGCAACAAATGCGGGCAATGAGCTCCGCGCGCCATACGCGCTGAAGGTCACAGCGATGGAGCGCGCCGTGGCGCGAGGGAGTGCTACCTACGACATGTGGGGGATCTCAACGTCAGGGATTGCGCACTTCAAGGCTGGCTGGGGCGGTGCACCGGTTGTCTACACTGGCGCACTCGATGTGGATCTCGATCCGCTTCGTGGACCGCTCGTGCGCCTCGCGCTACGCCTGCGCGGATTCGGCGCTTAAGCCGAAGGGCGAGCCGTTCGGCTCGCCACCAGGGTGAGCACGCCATTGGCCAGCACCAGCCCCCAGATCAGCTGCGGTGCTCCCGTCACGAGGAGGCCAAAGGCTCCGATAACGCTGAGGGCCAGTCCAAAGAGCAGCACTGCACGGCTAGAGCGTCGCGACCAGAGTGCGCGCGCGACCCAGAGTGGTGCCGCTCCAGCCAACCCAAGAGCAACCGCGGCGACCATGAGGAGGGCAAGGATCTGTCGCACCCATGCGCCGAACTCCGGCAGGTTGTTCTGATCGGCCAGGGTGGTGAGGATCACGGCGATATCGATCTGGAACGTTTCAAAGAGGGAGGCAACGTCACTGCCAAGTTGCGCGGTAATCTGCGCGCCGAGCGAAACCCATGTCTGATCCGCGATATCAATGGCTGCAACAGCGATAGCGACAAGACCGAGTAGACCAGCAGCACTCAATACGACTCCCAGCAGACCATTGCTGACGGCGGCCGCAATCTGCGCGATCCCGCGGGGAGGCTCCTTCGGCTCGTCCAACATGTAGCTCACTCACCCCCCTTATACGGATAGGTGATCCAGCCATCGGCGAGCGCCGCGAAGAAATCGGGGGCACTAGGGACCTCGCTCTTCCCTGGCTTGTGATGAACGACAGCGGTGCGCACATCTGCGCCCGCAGTGCGAGCACGCTCCGCCACGAGGGCGAGCGTGCGGCCGCTCTCCCACACCTCATCCACAACCAGGATCGAGCGCCCCTTCAGTGATTCATCTGGCGGCATGCGCGTAATGGTCGGCTCCGGCCGCCGACCGGCGGCATCGTAGTGCTCGGCGACAGCAATGAGGAGATCGCGAATGCCGAGCCGATAGGCGAGCATCGCTCCCGGCACGAGGCCGCCGCGACTGATGGCAAGAATCGCTTCTGGGCACTGATCTGCGGGTAGGGCTTGAATCTGCAGTGCGAGGGCCTCGACATACCCGTTCAGCTCCTCCCACGTCAGGACGAGCGTCTCGGTGGTCACCTCAGCGGACGTGGTCGAGCGCCTGGCTGAAGTCGGAGATGATGTCGTCCACCGATTCAATGCCGATGCTGATGCGGAAGATCCCGCCACGCTTTGGCATTGGGTAGACGAGCGTGTCCACCTCGCCGAGGCTCACGCCGACCGCACACATCTGTACGTGATCGCTAAAGGCGCGCATGGCGTCGAGCGGATCAACGCCCTCGGCTGCGCGTGGCTTGAACGAAAGCATGCCGCCCCAGCCGTTCTTGAGAAGTCGATCGGCGACCGCACGGTCTGGGTGCGAGGCGAGACTTGGGTGACGCACCCACTCGACCTTCTCGTGCCCTTCAAGGAAGGCGGCCACAGCTGAGCCGTTCGCCGAGGCGCGCTCCATGCGCAGCGGCAGGGTGCGCGCGCCGCGCGCGATCAGCCAGGAGTTGAATGGCGATGCCGCGCCACCAAGAAGGTCGGTCTGTCGTCGGATCGGATCAACGAGCGCCTTGGAGCCCGCGGCAATGCCGCCGAGCGCATCGCCGTGGCCCGAGACCCACTTCGTGGTGGTCTGCAGCACCAAGTCGGCACCATGTTCCAGTGGGCGGAACAACACGGGGCTCAGGAAGGTGTTGTCGACCACCACGAGTGCACCACCCGCGTGGGCGATCTTCGCAATAGCTGGGATGTCGGTGATGCGCATCCACGGGTTGGAGAGCCCCTCGCAGAAGATGATCTTGGTGTTCGACTTCATAGCTGCCTGCACCGCAGCGTGATCGGTGATCGGCACCGGAGTCACCTCAATGCCGCGCGACGGAAAGTCTTCGGCGAAGAGAATTTGGCTGATGATGAAGAGGTCGTCGGCGACGATCAGGTGGTCGCCCGACTTCAAATGGGCGAGGAGCCCCGCGGCAATCGCCGACATGCCAGACGCAGAGGCAACCGCACTCTCAGCACCTTCGAGTGCGGCGAGCTTCTCTTCGAGTGCAGCGGTCGTGGGGTTATTGGTGCGCGTGTAGAAGTACTTGTTCGGCTCCCAGGCGAGCGCCCCGTCAACTGCCGACTCCTTCTCGTCGGCCGTCTCGAAGGTGAAGGTCGCCGTCTGATAGATCGGCAGGTTGTGGGCACGGGTCGTGGGGTCAGCGCTCTCACCGGCGTGGACCGCCAGGGTGTCGAGCGATGCGTTCTTGAGGGGCTTCTTACCGTCTTTTGCCATGGCGAGAGTGTAGGGGCTTGGAGCGGGAGACGAGGCTCGAACTCGCGACCTTCTGCTTGGGAAGCAGACGCTCTACCAACTGAGCTACTCCCGCGTGGGGGGTGAGGATAGCGCATGGGGAG
>Ga0209087_1000818_pt1 | contig 19240 bp, 19 predicted proteins | sample S_130805_EF_Meta_FD_187321 | JGI IMG/M metagenome (GOLD analysis project Ga0209087, IMG submission 187321) | Freshwater microbial communities from Lake Simoncouche, Canada to study carbon cycling - S_130805_EF_MetaG (SPAdes) (version 2) | ecosystem: Environmental > Aquatic > Freshwater > Lake ... | reverse complement strand
CAGCAAGTGCTTGATGACCGAAAGATTACCCACGATGACCTCCAACGAGAGTTCAGTAAGTTAAAACATTACAAACCCGATTCAACAAAAAGATGCTTTGCCGGAAACCCTATTCTCTACCATTACCAACTTGATAATCTATGCCGAGTCAAAGTGGGCAAACATTGCTTCTATGATGTGATGAACGATGATGCCCAACGAGAAGAATGGTGGACCAAAATTAATAAGTATGCGTGTGGTTCACGACCTTTGAAACCTGCGACACGCTTGTTTGAAATCTACCGCCGATGTACAGGCGCAGTTGTCTTCTTCAAACCCACGGTTGCGTTGAATGTCTACCACCATTTCAAACCTACCCATGTATTAGACCCATGTGCCGGATGGGGTGGAAGGATGTTGGGTGCTATGGCATATGGATGCGGATATACAGGCATAGATACAAACATATCCCTACAAACTGCCTATACTCAAATGATAGGAGAGTTTCCAGTTCCGACTCCGGTTGAAATGATTTGGGGAAGTTCATTGGAACAAGACTTCTCGCAGATTGATTATGATTGTGTGTTGACTTCCCCGCCTTACTTCAACTTGGAAGTCTATGAACACATGAACGCCTGGAAGACCGAGAAAGAGTTCTATGAGACTTTCCTGATTCCACTGATTACCAAATGTCGTGCTTCAATCAGGCGTGGCGGTAAGGTGTGTTTCAACATTAGTCCAAAGATGTATGAGAGTTTGTTAGGATTTGGATATGAAGCGTGTATAGAAAGTATGCCGATGCTTCAACAGAAAGTTCGTGGTAAAGACAAGATGGATATGATTTATGTCTGGTAGTAAATAATGGATGACACGGACTTTGTAGAGGTAATGCCATCAGAGAAAAAACCCAAGGACCCACGATTGGAAAAGATTGAAGCACCCTTTTTACCTTCTCTTCCTGCAACGATTCTTGTGCTGGGTCAATGCGGGTCAGGCAAGTCATCATCGCTCTGGTCGATGTTGACCAAGGGATATGTCACCGGCAAAGGGCGTAAGAGTATTTTTGATGAGTTGCTGGTGTACTTGGGAACGCTGGATTCCAAAGCATCATTCGAGAAGTTGCCAGTGGAGAACAAACTGATTATGACCGAGTTTGACCCTGTGACCTTTGAAGAGTATCAGGACGATTTGAAGAAGCACCAGTTGGAGCGTCTTGAAAAAGGGAAGCATATGTTGAACTCCTGTATTATTTTCGATGACATGGCAGGTGCAAACTTGATGAAGAAGGCAAAAGCAAATGGTGCACCGCCGATTGAGAAGTTATGCCTGACTTCACGCCATGAAGCGAACACGACATTATTTTATCTGACGCAATTTTACAAAAATACTGGATTCACTTCACCAGCAGTCCGGGCAAACCTTACCACGATTGTTCTGTACAAGATGCCGGTCAACGAGGTTCGCAAGATTGCCGAGGAGTATGCCGAGCAGTATGATGTTGATGAGTTCATTGAACACTATGATAAGGCGATGGCAAGGAAACCTTATAACTTTTTAGTGTGGGACAGACGGCGACCCATGAATGCCGATAGGTGGACCGAGGGGTTCATGACACCACTACCTCCCTCTGCAAAGATGTCTCGGTTCAAGATGACTCGGCGAGAGTCTGTGAGTTCTTCTGGTAGTGAAGAGTAATGGATTGGTCTGCCTTATATGATACATCTGTGTTTGGAAAGAAATATCCAGAGAGCAAGTTCAACGGAACAACTCGTCGGTATGCAACTTGGTTCTTGGGGCAGAACTACAAAAACGCAACGAGTTATTATGGCGCCTATCCGCCGATGTATTGGAAGCGTATACAAACTTTCATTCGCCCAGATGATAAGGTGATGCATCTTTTCAGTGGGTCATTGACACCTGGCGATTATGTGCGTGTAGATATGGACCCAACCATGAATCCCGATGTCTGTTGTAAGACCGAAGATGTTGGCGACCATATAGCACACAACAGCATCGATGTAATCTTTGCCGACCCGCCCTACTCAAAGGCGGACAGCGACATTGGATACAAAGGGAATTATCCTAACAAGAAAAAAACTATTAGTGCGTGTTCTACTATCTTGAAACCTGGTGGTTTGCTGTTCTGGTTAGACACATGCTTACCAATGTTTCGTAAGAGTGAGATGGAGTTGGTTGGTGTGATTACTATCTTAATTAGCACTAACCACCGTGTCCGTCTTGTTAGTGTCTTTCGTAGAGTTTGAAACATACACCATCTCGCCAAAATACAAACGGTATACAAAATGGATGCCGTCCAGCAATGGAGAAATGTTTCCCATTGAAAGACAAATGCCAGACGCTTCCACCCAGACAGACATGCCCGCCGACACCCAGACCAAACAAGGAAAAGGTCTAACCCGAAAACCGATTGCCGAGTCCACACAGAAGAAGTATGACCAAGCAATCCAGAGATTAAGAAATGCAAAGATTGATTTAGAAAAACCAGAAGAGTTCTTCGCCTATGCCAAAGACAAGCATTTTGGCGAGTCCGCAGAGAAGACTTACCTGTCCGCGCTCAAGTATGAACTGGGCAAGTTAGACAAACCCTTCTTCTTCCCCAGGGAGTATCAAGACCGCATTGATGAGTTGTATAAGAGACAGAACAAGGCAGACGAGAAGCAGGAGTTGAAACCTAAACTACTCGCCAAGTTTGTATCGTATGACAAGTTGTTAGAAGAGCAGAAGAAGTGGGCAAACAAGGCAGATAAGACCACAGAGGATTGGGTTCAGTATGTCATCACAAGTCTGTACACTTTGAATCCGCCCTTGAGGAATGATTTCGGTGATATGGCAATCACTTCACGAAGAAGCGGAACACGAACTGGAAACGACCTTGTGTGGAATAAAGACCCAGTTATTATCATGAGGAATTACAAAACACATGGAACCTATGGCGATGTTGAAGTCCCAGTTTCTGCACCTCTTAAACAAGTTCTCACCAGTTGGTTCAGTCATCTTGGGGTTATTCCTCCGTATGTGCTTGGAACTAAATACAGTGATACGCAGACTCTCCGCCTCATTGGACAAGCGTTTAAGGGAACAGGCAAATCCCTTGGTATCGACAATCTTCGCCACGCATACATTCAACATTTTGTCGTCCCCATCGCAGACAACACCCTCAAGCGAGACGCCATTGCCAAACGAATGCTCCACAGCAGAGACACCCAACAAAACTACATCTCACAGAATCTTGAGAAAAAGGAAGACTAAATGTTTCCATTGTGAAGGTCAAGCAACTGATAAGAAGTGTTGTGATGAACCGGTATGTGATACTTGTTATGAATGGAAGAAGTGGGCGGAAAGGAATGATTAGACATTTGGAAACCGGCGCTTGTAATCTTTCAAACTTGCTTCAATCGTAGGTTCGTTCCATAGAATCCATCTGGATAAAGCACCTGCACTCTTGGGGTCATTCCAATGTTCATTTTTTCTATGCCGGTCAAGGTATAGTTCTTTACGCACTGGGTCTTTCGAGAGCGTGTAGTCTGTATATCCTGTGGCACCGAAGTCAGTATGGGTTCCGTCCTCAAAGATTGCTCTGAACTTTTTACCTTTTAATGGTGATTTCACCAACCGCATTATCTCCTATGAAGAAGATAATATGGACTTCCAACTTGAAAGTTTTGGTGTCGGCACAGGAGTGATGGCAGTGTTAGGCATCTTGTATCGTGTGTATCTTGCAGTCAATCATCATCGGTTGCGGTCTATCTGTTGTAATCGTGAATGTGTTACGCAGATTGATGTAGAAGAAACGACACCTGCGACCGAGTTGAAAATTAAGATTCCACCTGAACCGGTAGAAATGACGCCGGTCTGAACACGAGAACCATTAGGGGTCGGATGTATCCAACTGAACTTGAAACCTCTCCTGTATCAGTTGCCATATACCATCCTGCTTTACCATTTTTATGTGGACAAGGTAAGAAACGGATTTCGCAGTTAGGGTTTTTGTAGATGAATTTGTGGAAGTAGACGGTGTGCGTAGAGGCAGGTAAAAGCATCACACTTATGCCGTCGGTTCGTTTGGCACACTTCTCAACCCATTTAGGTAGGAATCGGTCATACATCGGGTGTACATAAGCAGTGTGAGTTCCCCAATCGCTTTTGAGTCCATCGGTTTCAGCAGTGAAATAGTTTTCGCAGAGGTGGTTTGCATCGCTACTACATGTATCCAGCGTGAACTGAAACTCATCATTCAATTCTTTCCAGAGTTCAGGCGGAGTGCGAATATAACACATTTTCTTTTCATCTTGATATTGCTTGTCCAAATACTTCTTTCCCTTCCCAGCATACATTAGTAAATGACTACATTTGATTCCGGTAGAAATGACTCCTGTTTAACCATATAAAGTTTGAGCGTTTATTGTGATTACCCAACATGCTTTTAGGTCTTCTTCTCCTTCCCAAAAGCAGAGTGTTTCATCTTTCTTGTACACGATGAAGTATTCCCACCCTTCAAGTGTACAATCGTTGCACCATTCCAAAACATCATCAAAGTCAAGGCACCTGAATTTTTGATTCTCTTCTGTCCAGTAGAAACATTCCAAATACTTGTTCGTAATACCTCTTCCTTTGAAACTCTCATGTGTCTTAACAAACTTCTTAACATCATTCTCGGTCGTCATTTGTTATATATAACACGATTGTGTGAAAATGAGTATCCGTTTTTTCTGCCGTTTAGCATATATTGATGATTGGCGATTGGATAGTGCGTGGGCGACGATTTGCAGAGAGAGGCGGATTACCAAATAAGTGGGGTCAGCATCGTGTATGTGAACCGCCCCGCACCTTATCCCTTCCGTACAATGTGATGTATTCTTCCGTGATTTCCTGTTCGCATCCGTTCCAGATGATTCGTTCTACCGATACGGGTTTATGCAGTCTCGTCCACTTGGCACCCGCTCCGGACAGGTGTTGCGCGTATCGTTGATTGAAGTTGTAAGTGATGCCGACATACCAGCAGTCGTCCTCCAAGTGCAAAACATAGACGAGCGGACAGATGACGATGGGTTCAAGCATTTAGATATATTATGATATATAAGGTTAATGGAAACAACCGCACCCATGACTCCCGCAGAGAAGCATTACGAAGCACAACGCCGAGCAAGTAAGGCGTATTATCAGAGAAAGCACCCGAACCCTCGCCCCAGGGGTAGACCCAAGAAAGTCGTCGCCGAGGCACCTGCGTCCATTGGGGTTTAAAGATTATGTTATATATAGAGTAATAATGAACGACACTACCACGACCACACAACAGGAACAACTGGTCCAGATGTTTGAGCGTGATGAATACTATGACCCGGATGTGATGGATGCGATTCTGATGGATACATCCGCATTCGGTCATAAAGATTTGGGCAACTTGAGTCGCTACAAGAAGAATCGTGTACAAGGCAACAAGGTGAGAGTTCAATACTCATTTGGAAAAGGGTGTGAGAAGAACCAACTCGGACGCTTGTGCGTGAAAGGTGGATTAGGGTTGCAGTCGTTTCCCTTTGATATTCGTAATCCTTTGCTTGACAAGAACTATTGGGACATCGATATGGAAAACTGCCACTACATTCTACTCGCTAAACTCGGTAATGAGTGGGGTGTGAAGACGGATTCCATTCAGCAATACATTGCGAACAGAACCGAGGAGTTGAGAAAGGTCAGCGAGAACCGAATCGTTGCGAAGACGGCATTTTTGAAAGTGGCGTATGGTGGCAACATCAAGTTGTATAACGAACACTACAGCGATGATGGAATCGCACCAGAAGGTGATACAACCTTACTCAAGAAGATTGAGACTGAAATGAAGGTGATTGTGGATTTATGCTGGGTCAAGTATCCACAGCATCAGAAGATTGTCAAGTCCAAACCAAATCCAAAGTTCTCCTTGTTTGCACTCATTCTACAGACTGAAGAACGCAAGTGTTTGATGTCGATGGTAGAGTACTTGGATACGCAGAAGCGATACATGGGCATTCTTATCCATGATGGCGGTGGCGTTCAGAAACTCAAAGATGAAGAGAGTTTCCCAGAGGATTTACTCAAGGGGTGTGAAGACGCGATTTTCAAGGCAACCGGGTATTCTCACAGGATTGTTCACAAACCTTACAGACATTCATTTGTGCTGAAAAAGGACGATGAACTGATTGACCCAAGTGTGTTAGTGAATGATAGTTATGGAGCAAAAGAGTTTGCTAAACTATGCGGTTCTAACATTGTGTTGGATACAGGCGTTGTATGGGTCTTTGAATCCACTACGGGTATGTGGTCTCGTGATGAAGAGAGCATACGCAGAATGATTACCGGTTCAGGTCGTAAGTTAGTGTTCAAGCAGATGGGTGTTGAAGGTGTCAAAGTGTATGATTATTCAGGCAATGTCAAGAACACCAAAAACTTGATGATTAAGTTGCCGGATGTTCTACCACTTCAGAATGGGTTTTTTCATGCGCGAATTTCCAGTGATGTCGGTAAGATTCTGTTCCCAGATGGAATCTATGACTTCAAGACCGGAGAGTTTGTTGAGCGATTTGATTCAAACATTGTCTTCCGATACGCTATGCCTCGCAAGTTTCCGAACAAGGACTTGCAGAAGATTGCTGAACTGGAGAAGATAATCTTTGACGATGCGTTTGCTGACAAAAACCATGCGAACACATTGAGACATTCATTGATGAGGGCAACCATAGGCGACTATAAGCGTCGTGTGATGACTGTAGCATTGGGTATGACTGCTTCCGGTAAGGGTTCATTAGCAACCTTGACTAAAAATGCGTTCGGAGACTACTGCGGTGAGTTCAACGGCAACTCCATGATTGGGAAGACCTACAACAACGAGAGTTCAAGTGATTTGAGATGGGTGATTGATATTTCAGCAAGGCGATTCGCTATGTCCAGTGAAATCAAGACAACGAACTCTTCAGCGATTGATGGCAACATGTTGAAGAATGTTGTTTCGGGTGGAACTGACTATTTGAAGGCAAGAAAGATGTACGAGAATGACCAAAGCATCATGAACAAATCCAGTCTGTTTATGTTTGCTCAAGACTTACCTGCCATTGACCCGCCGGACGATGCTGTGCGTGATAGGTTGAGAGTCTGCGAATGGTCATATTCCTATGTAGACGAACCCAAGAAACCTTACGAGAAAAAGCGTGACCGGTCATTACTCGAGAAGTTTGCAGACCCTGTCTACGGTGATGCGTTCTTCTGGTTGATGGTACAGGAGTATGAAGTGTGGAGGCAACAGGACTTTGAAGAACCTAAACGAACTCAAGTTGAACTGCACGCACGAGCAGAGTTGATTAAGGAAGTTGATTTTGAAGCAATCTTGCTTGAGGAGTATGAAATCACACACGATGAGAAAGATGCTGTTCCATTTGATGAACTGTATGAGTACCTGAAGAGCAATGGAGTGCAGGATACAATGACTAAAGTCGGTAGGTCTCTAACTGCTCTCAAACTGCCTGTCCTTGCGAAGAAGATAGATAAGAAAGTGGTCAAGTGTAGAGTGGGTATTAGAAGGATAGTATAGTTACTGGTTACTGGTTACTGGTTGGTTTTAGAAAGTAGTATAGGGGGTAAATAAAAGTAGAATCTACTATTAGTAAAAAACCTATAGTAGAAAAGTCTTTTAAAACGACCAGTAACCTGGAACCAGAAACCTCACCTCTGCATCCATTCCACATGACCCTTGCTTCTCAAATGATTGTATCTGCTTATCTCTCTGAATGTTGCCCCGCACTCGCAGGTCATCATTCCGCTATGCCGTTCACGATACTTCGCATTGTATTCCTTCATCTTGTCCTGCTTGGACAGAGGTGGCGTGGTCTCCAAACTTGTATAGGTATGTTCCATATCGCAGTTACAGGTAGGTTTGTCTCCCCGATAGAACCAGAGATGGTGCCGTTTCATTTGTTCTTTTGCCCACTTTTTAATCTTGACACCTACACAAAATGGACGACCGAGAAGAACGAGAGTTATTGGAAGCGTTGATGAAGTTGCCTGACTTCGAGTGTATGCCGATTCCTGCATCATGGTTCAAGAAATACAACATCCCACCGAGAACTGCCTGTGGACCCCGTGAGTATATCAATAGCAACTACGCAATCCAGTGTAGCATCGCACCCAAAGACCTACCGCCTATCGTCATAAAGCAACCGCAGAAGGATAAGGATGGTAATGTTATACTGGTTCAACCTGTTGTGGTAGAGGAAGAAATACTTGAAGTACGAGAGCGTCCATTCAAACTACACGATGGGGAAGATTTCCCGATTGTGTTGGTTGAGGAGGATGACCCGATAGTTAAGAAAGATTAGAGTCCAAGGATTGCTCGGTCTAAACTTCCAACATCGTAGGTGGTGTATTGGTTAGTTCGTTTAGCAGGGATTCCAGTGCGGTAGACATCGCCAGAAGGTTCAGACACCTGTGAAATCTGAACTTGTCGTGGACCCGGACGGATGCCCATGTTGTAGTTTGGTGCGACTTCTTGACCCACTAATGCATCGTAGTTCAAACTGGAAAAGTCAAATCCAGTGATGGAATCCTTGACTACATTGAGAGGTTGAGGGACTAAATACATGGGAGCAAACGCCATGCTCTTCTCATCGTAGCACTCTTGTCGTGAGATGATAGGCACCTGACCCATCATTAACTTGGGTGCGTCTCCATACAAAAAAGGTTTGGCAATACGCTTGGACAGATTGAAGAATGGAGTCTGTCGCGGTTGTTCAAACACAATGTCGGACCCAGGCACAGAACGAGAAACCGCTTTGAAGTTGCGACGCTTTGGACGCATACCTAATCGGTCCATATCGATACGAGAGGAGGCAATCATTTACTCTCTCTTACAGATTAAAGATTTTGTTCAGCAATTCACTTCCGCTTACAACTCGCTCTTTTTGAACGATGCGTTCTACCGGTTTCTCTACAATCTTCTCAACCTCTTTGACTTCTGCTGGTTTCTGTACCATCGCCATCATTTCGGACTTGAATGCGTCCAACTGCTGTGCGACTTTAGAAACATGTGCCTTTCTCGGTTTCTTTGCGGGTTTGACTTCGGGTTCAACCACAACAACAGGTTCGGCAATCTTGAGTGGTTTTACTTTTAGTTTGTTGCGTGTCTCTTTTGGAATCGGTGTATCTTTGGGCAGTTCACCCTTCTCAATCTTGGTCTCAACTTCCTCTTTCTGTTTTGCGAGTGCTTCACGCTTTGCTTTCACAACTGCCATCGCCTTTCTCAATCCTTCCATCTGTGCAGGAGTTTGTTGACGCTTGGGTTTGGTCTTCGGTTCAACCTCTGTATCGCTCATTTAAAAGTCCCCAACATTCTTTTTTCAGAGTTTCATCCTTCATTTCTGCGGTTAAGTTTGTAGTTTTCTCACGGGTGGTCCATCAAGTCAAATAGTTCACAAAGTTCAGTGGAAACAGCAGAACTTTACCTGAAAAGACTGCCCTTTGAGTTCCAGTTCCAAGAAAGTTGGTTTGAACTAAACAAGACACTTCATAGTTAGAGTTGCCCCCATTGAACTCTGCATACCATCGTTCCGCTGAAGCAGGTCCAGCACCGCAGTCAAACGATTCAGGGCAGATGACAGCACCCCATTCGGTCTTTGGAAACGCTGAATACGACGCATTAGACAAAGTACCACTATTTCCATCGCTGATATACCCACCTGTGTTGCTGTAATAGTCGCCGAAGATTGCGTACGATACAACTGTAATGGGTGCATTGTTAAGTCCTGTAAGTTGTACGGTTGAAATATTGCCAGTTCGAATAGAAGGTATTTGTTGAGTGGTCGTGGACCAGTTCTTAATATCCACGCTTTCACTTGCAGAACCAATGACAAGCGGTAAGTTGCTGGTAGAGTCAATCACATTCACATTTGAAAGTGTCATACCATCGGTCGCATTGGACGCTGTGGTGACTCTTACCCTGTTGAATAACACTATACCTGCGTTGGAAGGGTCAGCATTGGCGGTTGTGAATCCAATGTATCCATTGCTATTACTGAAAGCATAAGGTCCTATACCTGCTGTTGAATCTTGAAATAGTAAGTTAGGTCCTACATAATCTCTACGCACACTTGAAGTTGTAGTTCCATCTGGACTGAAAAAGATTTCATAAAACGCATCTATGGTCGCATTAGAAGGTGTGCCATAAGTGTATTCTATAAAAAAGTCCTGCCCTATATCGATGTTCTCTAACAACGAACACTGACCTGGATTGAAGTACGCTTGTGCTCCTGTATTTGATGCCCCACCCTGTAAGACCATTGCATACCCTTCATATTGCGGTCCTGATGGTTGCCAATAAACAGAGTTGGAAGTGCTAATACCTGCGATGGTGGATAAAACTTGCCACGATATTCCGTTCCAAGCAGGTTGCACTGCGAATGTAGTAACCAATGGGTCATTGAAATACTCAAAGTTATTGATTGCGTTGCTTGTATTGATGAGTCCTGTAATGTTATTCACATTCGAGATATTGACTACATTACTGGCGTTTGATGTCGTAATCAGCAGATTAGAATAAGGTAGATTTGATAAGACTTGTGTAGTCACATTAGAACTTAAACTTGCTGACTCTCCAATAAAATCACCACCTCTAAAAGTTGATGAATAAATGTTAGACATGTTGCTCATCACTCCTAACGCATTGGACGTGATGGGTTCTAACATACCAAAAATATTACCTACATTGCTGATATTCACGAAACTTGGATACGCAATGGTAGAAAGTTCCAGATTGCCAAAACCCGAGATGTTCCGGATGGTGTCTGTGAAGATTCCATTCTGTATTCGGGTTCCATTCGTGCCGTACAGGTAGTTCGTTCCAGGTATGGAAGGTAATGTAGGAATCGTGCCTGAAATCATCTGAACCGAGTTGTCTGCCTGAATGTAGTTGTATCCTGCGAGAGACCCGATAGGTGTCAATGCTCCAGCGTACGACAAAATACTGGATGCTGAACTTTTAATCGCTGAAGTCAGGGTATTACTTGTCGCCACCACTGTCGTCGCAACCAAATTGATTACCCCACCTACACTATACGAAATTCCCCCTACATTGCTACTTCCACCATATGCAGTCAAACCAATAGCACCACCAACTCCTGCGTATCCAGGTTTCGCATTCAGTAGAATATTACCTTTGTTGCCGTTAGATGCTTCAAGTTGAATGATTGTTTCCAGTCCTACATTTGCCCCTCTGTCTGCGTAGATGTAGCAATCCCTCTGGTTATTGATGAGTGTAGTTTGAGTGCAGTTGATGTTGAGATTGTTAGAAGGGCAGTTGTTGATTGCCAATACATTGTCGAGTTCAAAGCAGTTTATATCGACATCTTGCGTCGCTGGATAAGTCGACCATGTTGAAGCGTTGGCAGATGAACCGGTGGGTCCAGTCATTCCAGTCGGTCCAGTCCATCCAGTGTATCCAGTCGGTCCAGTGAATCCGGTCGGTCCGGTAGGTCCAGTCCAACCTGTCGGTCCAGTCGGTCCAGTTCGTCCAGTGGGTCCAGTCGGTCCTGTATTCCCCTGAATCGCAAATGATGTATGTATATGCGAGTAAGTAAAAGCAGATTGGTAATAACTCTGCGTCTTGTGTCGTGATGCAGTTCTATTCACACAAGTAATCGCAACCATCAATGAAACATAACTGCTGATGTCAATTGGATTTTGGATTGGCATCGTTAATACGAGTTGTCCGACACTCAAATGACTTTGGACGTTCTCATCCTCTGACCCTCCTGGAACCAAGTTTGTATAGACACCTCCCGATGTAATACCAATCAAGTAAAACCTGTATCCTATATTATCCGTATCTCCTCCTGCGTCTGCTTTTGCGTACAAGTTCAAGTCCCAAATTCCAGGTGGAATACTCGTAGGCGAACCAGCAATATTGGCAATGCTGATTCCAAACTGAACGACCGGTGTTTCGCTGGTTGTATTGTTATTGACCTCTGTGGTAATAATCGTTTGTGATGCTGTCAAGTCAGGCGACACACTTAACAAACTAACATCTGCGTTCTGTGTGGGTGCATACGAAATCGCAAAGGGGGCATTCATCGCCTGTCCGGTAATCGTTGCGAGTTGTCCGGCAGTTCGTGGAACCAATGAAGGGATTGTGTCGCTAATGTAGTTCAAGTACAGAACTGCACCTGTCGAAATACCATTCTCTCCTGCTGAACCAGTCGGTCCTGTTGTGCCTGTTGCTCCTGTTGCTCCTGTTGGACCATCAAGACCATTTGTTCCATCTCTGCCTCTGGGTATTCCTTGCCAGTTTGGCATCTTTGTAGTAAGTGCTAGTAATAAATTGCCAAACTAATCTCGGAATTGTAGTTCGGGTATTGAGTGAACGGAATACCAGCATCATCTAGTAGCGTCACAGTGATTTCATAAATCTCGTTGGGAGTGGATAAACTTGGAACCTCTACGCTGTTCGTGGTATACGAGTTGATTGCCAAGGGTGGAACTTCAATTGGAATGGAGGCGATTAGGTTTTTGTTGCCTAATGAATCCAGACCTCCACCAGTTGCTACATTCAAGTACACATTCACATTCTGCGACCCAAGTAGAATGGGGAATGCGTCTGCCACAACCGGAACAGAAGTAGAGTTAGAAGGCACACCAATCGAGGTCGCACATCCCACCTGTGATGAAGCACCCCAGTACAAACCACGAGTATTGTATCCCATCGCAAATCCAAGTCGGTCGTTCATGGAATTACCCAAGACAAATGGTTGGAAAGTCGCAGTCGCATAGTTGGTTGACCCATAGGTTGCCATTTTGGGACGATTGTTAGGGTTGGTCGTTCCAAGTAAAAAGTCCTGAACATTCGGGTCATCAAATGAAGCGGGGGCAATGTAGGTGGTTCCGTTTCCTGCGATTGAAATGCGACGAGTTGCTGTATCATACGAGAATGTAACCTGTCCAGCAACCCAAATAGGATTGTAAGTTGCCGAGTCTCCACCCGCAGACGACGCAAGATTGAGTTGAGTAATCAGTTCAGCAACCGTGTTGAAATACTCATTCGGTGTGTAAGCAGTGAACCCAGAAGCAGGGACATAGTTGGAAGGCAACAAGCGGATACATCTCAAGTTCGCAAGAGTCGCAATACCTGCCTGTGTGGCGGAAGCATAGTAGAAGAACATCAGTTGAGATTGGTCATTCAAAGGTAGAGAAGAGTTGATGAAGTTCGCGTTCACTAACTGAAGTCCCTTTGCACCAATAATCGGATTCTTCAATATATTTGTAAAACTCGAATACTGACCACCTGGCGACCTTAACTGCAACTGGGGGTCGCTATACGCATCCAGAGTAATACGATTGGGTCGGTTCACGGAACTCATTTACCTTTCCAACACTATTTATTTCTTGTAAGTCATTTTGAATGTCAGGGTCACCACGGCATTGTTCGTCAACACAAAGGGTTCATTGAACTCATCAAACAACTGAATGGAAATGCTATACAAATCCTCACCATTCGCAATCAACTCGCTCTCAATGTAGTTGCCATAAAACGATACGCCGAGATTGTCAGCATCCATGGAAGTCATGCCTAACAAGGAGGTATTACGCTGTGTGTCCAAAGTCCTTGCTCCTGCGATGGACCCATAGATTGCCACGATGGATGAGTACACCAAGTTCGCATATCCATTTGCAGTGAAGATTCCAGTCACGGTCGCTTGTGTATAGGGTTCAACGCCTAACTCTGTTCCTACTACATAAGTCGTGTATTGTGGGACAGGTCGTAATCGATTATACAACTGAACCACCGTGTTATTGGTTGCAACTGGAATGTTATTGACAATGGATGCTAATGCGGTCACATCCATCTGTCCATTCCAAGTGAACCCCAAGATTGAGTTCAGTAATCGCTTTGGATTAGGATTAAAAGGTTGCCCAGGAATGCCGGATGGAAAAGGGAAACGCCATTCATTGCCTACAACATCTAAAAAGTCATAACTGGAAGAGACCGAGTTCAAACCTACTTTACAAGCAGTCGCAGTAGATGTATAGTTTCTTTCCCAATAAATTGTTTGCCAGTAAGCGTTCACACCACCCGTGGTTGCGATTGTAGGCGGTGTCTGTCCCCTACTATTCTGCAAGGCAATATACGATGTTACTGAATACACTACCACATCACCCGTCGCATACGATGTAGTGCTTGAATAAGCAAGACTGCTTCTAACTTTCCATTTGTTTGGATTTGTTGTAGGAACAGAGTTAAGGGATGATTCAATTGCTTCATAGTAGACCGTGAGATACAAGACCAAATCCCCTTTCAAATAGTAATAACCGCTATTCCAAGACTCTGGATACTGAAATGGAATGAGATTAATCGTAACACCGGATTGAATCGGTAGATACGGAATGCCCTTGTATTCTATTGCTACGGAGGTCAACCAGTCAATCCCCTGAAAAGTGTTATATGGATTCCATGTTTTAAGTTGAGTTCCCTGACGAATAACTACATTGGGGTCATCGTATCCGGTAATCAAATAACGATTGTAGATGCCGTCGTCTGGAGGAACATATTGACTCCAAAAAGTATTACCAGGGTTTGGAATGCCACCACCTCTAATACCATTCACAGACACCCAGAAACTGAATGTAGGTGGGTAATAGACAATCACGCCCTTCGCATAGTATTCATTTACATTCCAAGTTCTAACCCATTGCGAATCATCTTGCACAAAAACCCAGTACAAACTCTCATCGTCGTCTGGAATATCATTGAGACTAATGAGAATACACCGATACGCCTTTTCATTGTAGGTCACGAAATCACCCACATCATAAGTCTTCGTGCTACTCCACCCAAATCCACCATCCGATACTTCCCAAAAAGAGTTAGGTGGACCGGTTGGATAATGACCTATGTTTCCTGCAACCTTGGACCTGTATAATATGCCTGATGGATAATACACAAAATCACCCTCATCATAAGTCGCACCTATATCAAATGCTGTTACATAACTATCGCTTGTAATCGTATCCTGATAGAATGAAATCAAAGGCAGGTAATAGTTCAATCCCGTCATCTGAAACTTGTTGAGTAGAACATTAAAGGTAATGGATATATCATTTGGAGAGAATGGAACCTCGGGTAAGTATTGTGGAATGGTAGGTTGGTCTACTCCTCCAAGTTGAATAATCGTATCTATGTTGTCATATGCGAGGTCATTCTCACACGACTTCACAAGTTCATCAGCGACACCTTGATAATCAAAGAAGGTCTGATTGCGTCCATTAAAATCTCCTCCTGCGAATTCAGGTTTGTAATACGACGGCAACAATCGAACCATGTATAGATTCAGCGGATTGGGAACTGCTCCTGTGTAAGGATTCAATCGGTAATACCAAAAGGCACACGCTGTATCCGGTATGTTCTGCGTACACTCGGGGATGTTTGCGTTCAACAACTGAATCCCTTCCACTTTCAAAATGGGTCTGGGTAAGTCTACTGTGAATTCACTGAACGATTCACCCGAACCGGTAAAGGTTGCATTTGCGGAGGAGACCGAGACAAGCGCTGGTTGATTGAGCATGGATTGAAATACGGAGACCGCTGACTTTCTTTTTAATGCTTGTTCCTCCTCGATTTCTCTGACTGTCTCTGCGACCAGTTCGTCCATTGTATTCAGTATCCGATTTGATTTTCGCCTGTTTAGGTTCAAATCTCATTGGAGGTGTATAGTCCGCATAGGAAGGTGGAATGTGGTCGTCCTCTTCACTGACTCCCCAATACTTGCTCATGCTATTTTTTGAGATGTTAAACTGAAAATACCACCATACTTGTTTGCGGAAGGTGTCCCGAAGCGTGATACACGGCAAATAATCTGCCCTGCTATTGTTGTTCTTAAAAGACCAGTCACATTTGCCTCAACAGGTTGATTCGTTGCTGGAAATTGAGAAAAATAAGCAGGTTGAAGAGTTACAAATGGAGTTGTTTCAACCCCACCACCAGTCATAGAAATAGAAAGAACGATTGCTTCTGCGTTCGTCCAAGATGTACCAGCAATATCTACCAGAAAGTTTGCTGAAACCAAGTATGTTCCTGCACTACTCACGGCAGATGGACTTGTATAAACAGTCGTGGAAGAACTTGGTGTATCATCAAGTAAGACAGAGTTGGCGGTTATTCCATTTCTTATGATTTGCGGTATAAGGTCTACCGTTGGACCAGAACCGTTCAACTGGGTAGGGTTTGGAATAGTTGAAGTTCCACCAGTAGCAGTGTTCGGTGCAACAATGTACGCTGTGGATGATGACGACATTTAATAGAACCCGGTATTTTTTTCATCTTCACTACATTACAAATGCCGAAGAAGACAGCATACCAACTTGGAATGGAGGCAGTGTTGAACAATCCCAAAACTTCCTTCCTTACTCAACCCCGTACCTTTAACGAAATCTATAGTCAGTCCAAGATGTCCATGAACGCCATGATGAAGCACATTGGAGGCAAAGCAAAACAAAAGAAGAAGGAACCCACGGATGCCGAGCGAAGTAAAGAAAGGTTGGATGCCATGGAAGCACAACAGAAGTAAGAAAGTCAAACAAAAGAAAAGGTTGAAGTGAATATAAAAATGAGTTTCACGAATCAGGCAGGAGATTTATTGCCGTTCAATGAGGTCGTGCCCATCCCAGCACAGTTCGGCGCACCAGACAAGTCAAGCATTCTTACCCAGCGTCGCCGTGTTCGTGTAACCCCACAGACAGGTCCCTCTGCTGGTTCAGCGGGAACAGGTGCTGATGGAACCCAGATTCAATTCCTCGTTGCCGACCAGGGAGGTATGTTGGATATGCGAAGTATTGTTGTGAACTACACAATCCAGACCAACTCTTCTTCCTCTTCCACACAATGCCCTGATGATGGTCACCCATTCATGACCGTTCAGGCGTTGCTCAATGGTCAGTTGCTCGAGAACATCCAGAATGCACCCAAGTTGGCAAATGTTGAGATGGCACTTGGAGGTTCCAAGACCTACTACCAAACTGCAGGTTCCCTGCAAGGATTTGAACTTTTGAACAACGACCTCGTGACCAATGTGCCATCTTCAACGGTGACCGCATCCATCACAGCGTTCGGTTATGTTGCTGGAAACCAACCCTCCATCAATGTTCGTTCATCTCGTGCGTCCAACGCCATCTTCAACAACATCGCAGGTGAACAGCGAAGTATCCCTCTCGGTTTGATGACCGGTTTGGGACGCATGAAGCAATACCTACCTATTGCTCTGACTGGTGAGTTGGCGTTGGTTCTCATCTGCGGTTCTGCATCGGATGTCCTCTTTACCACAGACTCGGTGACAGCAGGTGGTTATTCCCTCTCCAACATCTCCCTTGAGTTCGACGTCGTCATCCCAGACCAACGCTATATGCAAGTCCTTCAGAAGGTCGCCATGGAAGACCCAGTTGGACTCACAATGCCTTATGAGTCGTCCATCGTCTCCACGGGTGCGTCCATCTCTTCCTCTGCGTCTGCCCTGACCCAGTATGATATTATCGTATCACGAGCAACCAACCACCTCCTCCGAACAAGTGTGGTTCAGATTCCAACTGCTCTCGTCAGCACAATCGGTTTCCCATCGCAGTCTGCATTCGGTCATGCAGGTTGTTATAGTGCACAATGGAGAATAGGGTCCCAGGTGTACCCGCAAGTTGCCTCCCAAGGTGATGCCTCCATGTTCAATATGTCCCTCTCTGCTTATGGTTCAGTGATGCAGGAGAACGGCACAATCATCAACCGATGCCTCTGGGGCAACTCCACTAACGGAGCAACAGCAGGAACCCCAGCAGTGTATGAGACTGCCCAGGTCGCATCCGGTGGTTCAGTCAAGTTCGCCTACGCTGACAAGTTCATCCCCTCGTATGGTTTCCAAACGGTCAAGGGTTCAGCGGAACCATTGAGTGTAGATGGTGTAAGTCTTGCAGGCGCCAGTGGGTCTCAATTAATTGTCTCACTCGTCCAAGCACCCGCAGTCGCTTACACTCCCTTCGTAATCCTCACCGCCCTCCGATTTATCAAAGCGCAAGGTGGAGCGGTCCAGGTTGTTGGCGCCTAAAAAATAAACTTTCTAAATACAAATGCCAGTCACCGCCCATGTTATTAATGTTGCTGAACGCACCGACAGGTGGGAGAAGTTCACAAATGACTGGCAAGACCAAACCACAATCAAGATTGAAAGAGAAGATGCTTTCAAACCTGATGGTGTAGAGATTCGGGATGTGTACGACGCTGTATTCTTAAAGCATCGACAGATTCTAACCAAAGCAAAAGACAATGGTGAAAAGTTCTGTCTCATCATGGAAGACGATGCGATTCCCTGTAAAGATTTTGGAGAACGATTTGAAGCAGTGATGGAATACCTGACAATGTATGAGGACAAGTGGGAGATATTCAATGGAGGTATGTTAAGTATCCGTGATTGTGTTCAAGGCATCATCCGTCTCACGCACAAGTCTGGACTCTTTCCACCGACTATGTTATTGAATGTAAACCGAGGAGCAATGGCACACTTCTTGGTCTTCAATATTGAGAAGGCATTGAAAAAGATGGATGAATGGGAAGCAGACGAGAAACCCCAGTTTGATGGATGGTATTCCCACAAACTCGAATGTATTGCGTCTATTCCTTATCTTGCTGAACAAAGCGATGGATATAGTGATGCGGGTGGTCAGTTTCGTGAATGGAGTGAAAGGTTTAAGTTTGAGGAGGCAACAATGATATACTCGTTGCGTGAGTTCATTTACCACCCTTCTTCATCATTATCATCTCCAGCAGACGCATCTGACTCTTTGCCTTTGGAAGGGAAGTAAACCCATGCAACTTACCAGTCTGCTTACTCTTCACAGCGTACTTGCTTCCAACCTTAATGATGTCATATGGCATTTATGATATGGCAATACTTTATCGCAAGTCATTGTCGTGCTTTGGATTGCCGTCCAAGAATGAATAGACTCTCGCCATTGCCCACTGCTCCTTGGACAACTTCATGCTCAATGGCACACTGGCATCTTTTTTAAATGTCCCTTCAACTCTCACGGATTCAGGATTAGTTTTGTATGCACCGATTCCTCGGTTATACACAACTTGTAATGTGCTTATCGGCACACCCGCAAATTTGCTCAACTCTTTCAACGAGTATGACCGGTCTGTGGATAATCCCTTCTTATTCAAAAAGTTCTCACGATGCGTCATTATGTTAGA
>Ga0209087_1000816_pt1 | contig 19254 bp, 16 predicted proteins | sample S_130805_EF_Meta_FD_187321 | JGI IMG/M metagenome (GOLD analysis project Ga0209087, IMG submission 187321) | Freshwater microbial communities from Lake Simoncouche, Canada to study carbon cycling - S_130805_EF_MetaG (SPAdes) (version 2) | ecosystem: Environmental > Aquatic > Freshwater > Lake ... | reverse complement strand
TATTGCTTAAGTGAATAGGGGTGTAGCTCAATTGGCAGAGCGTTGGTCTCCAAAACCAAAGGTTGGGGGTTCGATGCCCTCCGCCCCTGCCACCAAAAGCAACGGTAACTAAAGAATGTCTGATCAAAAAAACTTAACTAAAGATGCTAGCGAATCTAATCTAGTCGCTGGCGTTTCTATTGCTCTGATTCTAGGCTCATTAATTGGGTATTATGGCCTTGCCACTCAGCCAATGATGATCCGTTTAGGCGTTCTTATTGGTGGTATAGCTATAGCAATTGGATTAGTCGCAATAACACCTACAGGTAAGCGTTTTATTGCTTATGCAAAAGACAGTGTGAATGAAGTAAAGAAAGTTGTATGGCCTTCAAGAAAAGAAACAACTCAAATGACTTTGATTGTTTTTGCTTTTGTGGTGGTGATGGCCATTTTCTTATGGAGTGCTGACAAAATTATTGAATGGTTGATTTTTGCAGTCTTCCTTGGATGGAAATAAAAATGACGAATGAAGAAATAAGTAAAAATCCTCAAGCCGCTGAAAATATGCGTTGGTATGTGATACATGCTTATTCTGGCATGGAAAAAAGCGTGAAAAAAGGCTTAGAAGAGCGTATTGGTAGATCCGATATGACTGATAAGTTTGGCCGTATTATGGTTCCATCTGAAGAAGTTATTGAAGTAAAGTCTGGAACCAAAACTGTTACTGAGCGCAGATTTTTCCCGGGATATGTTCTGATTGAGATGGAAATGACCGATGAGTCATGGCATTTAGTAAAAAATACGCCTAAGGTTACTGGATTTGTTGGTGGAATTAGAAATCGTCCATCCCCAATATCTACGGCAGAGGTCCAAAAGATTATGGATCAAATGCAGGCGGGTGTTGATAAGCCTAAACCAAAAACCTTGTTTGAAATTGGTGAAATGGTTCGAGTTAAAGAAGGCCCATTTACTGATTTTAATGGAAATGTAGAAGAAGTTAATTATGAGAAGTCAAGACTCAGAGTTTCTGTTACAATATTTGGTCGCGGTACACCGGTTGAATTAGAGTTCGGTCAAGTTGAAAAGATGTAAGTTGTACTGATAGTGGAAACGCTATCAAGAGGAGCAGAGTTAAGGTTGCCGCTTTAACAATGCGTTTACTCAACAGCGGTCTTCATAAAGAATAAGACGCGCTTTTAAGGAGTTATTAAATGGCAAAGAAAATTATTGGCTTTATTAAGCTACAAATACCTGCCGGTAAGGCAAACCCATCACCACCAGTTGGACCTGCTTTGGGTCAACGCGGCTTAAATATTATGGAGTTCTGTAAGGCGTTTAACGCTCAAACACAGGGCATGGAGCCAGGTTTACCTATTCCAGTGGTAATCACAGCATTCGCAGACAAAAGCTTTACTTTTGTTTTAAAAACACCCCCAGCTACAGTTTTGATTAAAAAAGCAGCTAAATTAGATAAGGGATCTCCAAGACCTCATACCGATAAGGTTGGAAAAATCACTCTAGCTCAAGCTGAAGATATTGCAAAGGCCAAAATGCCTGATTTAACAGCTTCAGATTTAGCTGCTGCTGTAAGAACAATTGCTGGAAGCGCCCGCTCTATGGGCATTACTGTTGAGGGACTCTAATCATGGCAAATACATCAAAAAGAGTAACTGCTCTTCAATCAAAAGTAGATAGAAATAAATTTTATCCAATTGACGAGGCTTTAAATTTAGTCAAAGAATGTGCTACCGCTAAATTCGATGAGTCTATCGACGTGGCAGTTCAGTTGGGTATTGATGCTAAAAAATCAGATCAAGTTGTGCGTGGTGCTGTTGTATTACCTGCTGGAACTGGAAAGTCTGTTCGCGTAGCTGTATTTGCACAAGGCGATAAAGCTGCTCAGGCGAAAGAGGCTGGGGCAGATATCGTTGGAATGGAAGATTTAGCTGAACAAGTTAAAGGTGGCAATATCAATTTTGATATTTTGATTGCCTCACCAGACACAATGAGAATTGTGGGTACTTTAGGGCAAATATTAGGGCCGCGTGGTTTAATGCCAAATCCTAAAGTAGGAACGGTTACGCCTGATGTAGCAACTGCCGTTAAAAATGCAAAAGCCGGACAAGTTCAGTTCCGTGTTGATAAGGCCGGAATCATTCATGCAACCATTGGTCGTCGCTCATTCGAACCTAGTGCCTTGAAATCAAACCTTGTCGCATTATTGGATGCTTTACAAAAAGCAAAACCTGCTTCAAGTAAGGGAGTTTATTTAAGAAAGATTGCACTTTCCAGCACCATGGGTACTGGGGTACGTGTAGAGCAATCTTCAATATCGATTTAAGTATTACAAGACTTTGGGTCGTTGATTGAAAAATCAGCGGCCATCAAAGACCGTTGGTGAACGAAAGTTCTTAATTGAGTACTTGCCAACGTAGATGGCGAACCTGTAAAGAATTCGCTGGTGTGCAACCCCCTCAAAATGAGGGAAAAATGGAGTAAAACATGCCTTTAAATTTGGATGACAAAAAAGCGGTAGTGGCTGACATTGGTGCACAAGTTGCCAATGCTCAAACCATCGTACTTGCTGAGTATCGTGGCATCCCTGTGGGCGAATTGACTAAACTACGTGCAAACGCTAGAGCGCAAGGTGTTTATTTGCGTGTATTGAAAAATACATTAGCGCGTCGTGCTGTGCAAGGTACACAATTCGAGCCACTGAGTGACGCGATGGTCGGACCGCTGATTTATGGTATTTCTGCAGATCCAATTGCTTCAGCAAAAGTTTTAAATGACTTTTCTAAAGTAAAAGACACCCTAGTCATTAAAGCAGGTTCATTTAACGGCAAGACGTTAGATGCTGATGGTGTAAAAGCCCTCGCCTCTATTCCTGGACGTAATGAATTGATTGCAATGTTACTTGGTGTGATGCTGGCCCCTGTATCGAGCATGGCTCGAGTACTTGGCGCAGTTGCTGCTCAGAAATCCGAAGAAACGCCAGCTGCTTAATTGCGGCTAGCACTTATTAAATTTGAACGAATTAGGAGTATTAAAAATGGCAATTACTAAAGAAGAAATTATTGAAGCAGTAGGCAATATGTCTGTAATGGATTTGAATGACTTAGTTAAAGCATTTGAAGAGAAGTTTGGTGTTTCAGCAGCTGCGATGGCTGTTGCGGCTCCTGGCGGCGCTGGAGCAGCAGCCGTTGAAGAAAAAACTGAATTTAACGTGATTCTTGCTGAAGTTGGCGCAAACAAAGTTTCAGTAATTAAAGCTGTACGTGAAATTACTGGACTTGGTTTGAAAGAAGCTAAAGACCTCGTTGACGGCGCACCAAAGCCAATTAAAGAAGGTGTTGATAAGGCAGCAGCTGACGACGCTAAGAAGAAGTTAGAAGACGCTGGCGCGAAAGTAGAACTCAAGTAAGTTGGCTACCCCAAGAAAGAAATTTCTTGGGTAGTTTTGGTTTGGTTAGTAGCCAAACCAGATAACTTACTGAGTTATCTGGTTTGTCTTCTGATACAACTGCAGTAGACAAATTTGGTCGGGTGCGCCGATGTGCGTGCTGTCCGCCAGAGGTTGGTAGAGGCCAACCACCAAAACTTTGAACAGTTGATGAAATTCGGAGATGACATGGCTTATAGCTTCACCGAACGCAAACGCATCCGTAAGAGCTTTGCTAAGCGCTTGAACAACCATCAGGTACCCTATTTATTAACGACTCAATTAGAGTCATATACTAAATTTTTACAAGAAAGAACATCGCAACACTCAAGATTAAATGAGGGATTGCAGGCAGCCTTTCTATCGATATTCCCAATTGTGTCCAACAATGGATTTGCAAGAATGGAATATGTTTCATATCAATTATCTCCAGCGCCATTTGACGTCAAAGAATGTCAACAGCGTGGTTTGACTTTCCACTCTGCACTTCGTGCAAAGGTTCGTTTAATTATTAACGATCGTGAAAATCCAACCAAAGTAAAAGAGATTAAAGAACAAGAAGTCTACATGGGCGAAATTCCATTGATGACAGATACTGGCTCTTTTGTAATCAACGGTACTGAGCGTGTAATTGTTTCTCAATTACACCGTTCTCCTGGCGTGTTTTTCGAACACGATAAAGGTAAAACACATAGCTCAGGAAAGTTATTGTTTTCCGCAAGAATTATTCCTTATCGTGGATCATGGTTAGATTTTGAATTTGATCCAAAAGATATTTTGTATTTCCGCGTAGACCGTCGTCGTAAGATGCCTGTCACAATTTTGTTAAAGGCATTAGGCCTTAACGTAGAGCAAACTCTTGCTAACTTCTTTAAATTTGATCACATTGAAATTAACAATGATGGCGTATCAGTAGAATTTGTTCCTGAGCGCTTACGTGGCGAAGTTGCGCGTTTTGATATTACAGATCGTAACGGTATTGTCGTCGTTCAAAAAGATAAACGTATTAATGCAAAACATATACGTGAATTAGAAGCGGCAAAAACCCAAATGATTCATTCACCTGATGAGTATTTAATTGGCCGTGTATTGGCTAAAAATATCATTGATGAAGAAACAGGTGAAGTTTTAGCAAATGCTAACGATGAAGTTACAGAAGGTACTTTGGCAAAATTGCGTGAGGCAGGTGTAAAGAAGGTAGAAACGATTTACACAAATGACTTAGACCAAGGTGGATATATTTCTCAAACTCTCCGAGTTGACGAAACTGCAGATCAAATGGCAGCAAGAATTGCTATTTACCGCATGATGCGTCCAGGCGAGCCGCCAACTGAAGATGCAGTAGAAGCTTTATTTGCAAGATTATTCTTTAACGAAGATTCTTACGATTTATCTCGCGTTGGACGAATGAAGGTGAATAGTCGTTTAAATCGTGCTGAAATGGAAGGCTCCATGGTGTTGTCTAACGAAGACATCCTGGACTCGATTAAGTTGTTGGTGGACTTAAGAAACGGTAAAGGCGAAGTCGATGATATTGACCATTTAGGTAATCGCCGTGTACGTTGCGTTGGTGAGTTAGCTGAGAACCAATTTAGAGCAGGATTGGCCCGAGTAGAGCGTGCTGTTAAAGAGCGTCTTGGACAGGCTGAAACTGAAAATCTAATGCCACATGACTTAATTAATAGCAAGCCGATTTCATCAGCTATCCGTGAGTTCTTTGGATCATCACAGTTATCTCAATTTATGGATCAAACTAATCCACTTTCAGAGATTACACACAAGCGTCGTATTTCAGCGCTTGGGCCTGGTGGTTTAACTCGGGAAAGAGCTGGCTTCGAAGTTCGTGACGTTCATCCTACTCACTATGGTCGTGTTTGCCCAATTGAAACTCCTGAGGGACCAAACATTGGTTTGATTAACTCATTAGCGTTATTTGCAAGACTGAATGAGCATGGGTTTTTAGAAACGCCATATAGAAAAGTTGTTGATAGTAAAGTGACTGAACAAGTTGATTATTTGTCTGCAATTGAAGAAGCCAAATATGTGATTGCACAAGCAAATGCAACAATCAGTGATAAAGGTTTATTAGCTGATGAGTTGGTTTCTGCACGTGAAGCTGGTGAAACCAAAATGGTTATGCCAGAAAAAATCAATTACATTGACGTCGCTCCAAGTCAAATTGTTTCAGCTGCGGCATCTTTAGTACCATTTTTAGAGCATGATGATGCTAACCGTGCATTGATGGGTGCAAACATGCAGCGTCAAGCCGTGCCATGCTTAAGGCCAAATAAGCCTTTAGTTGGAACAGGTCTTGAAAGAACTGTTGCAGTTGACTCTGGAACTGTTGTTATGGCAACGCGTGGTGGAGTTGTGGATTATGTTGACGCTAATCGTATTGTGATTCGTGTTAATGATGATGAAACAGCTGCTGGTGAAGTTGGCGTAGATATTTATAACTTAATTAAATACACACGATCAAACCAAAACACGAATATTAATCAACGTCCAATCGTTAAAGTTGGTGATCGTATTGCACGTGGTGATGTAGTGGCAGATGGTGCTTCGACTGACTTGGGCGAATTGGCTTTGGGTCAAAACATGACTGTGGCATTTATGCCATGGAATGGTTATAACTTTGAAGATTCGATTCTGATTTCAGAAAAAGTTGTAGCTGACGATCGTTACACATCCATTCATATCGAAGAATTATCTGTCGTTGCTCGCGATACGAAGCTTGGGCCTGAAGATATTACTCGCGATATTTCTAACTTGGCAGAGTCACAACTCAGTCGTTTAGATGAAAGTGGTATTGTTTATATCGGCGCAGAAGTAGAAGCCGGTGACGTTCTTGTTGGTAAAGTGACGCCTAAAGGTGAGACTCAATTAACTCCAGAAGAGAAGTTGTTGCGCGCGATTTTTGGTGAGAAAGCTTCTGACGTTAAAGACACATCACTTCGTGTTCCATCAGGAATGACCGGCACTGTGATAGATGTTCAGGTGTTCACTCGTGAAGGTGTTGAGCGTGATCAACGTGCTCAGTCCATTATTCAAGAAGAATTACACCGTTATCGCTTAGACTTAAACGACCAATTGCGTATTGTTGAAGGTGATGCTTTTAGTCGTTTGGAGAAGTTGCTTTTAAACAAAGAAGCAAATGGCGGTCCAAATAAGCTCGCAAAAGGTACCAAAGTATCAGCAGAGTATTTGCTTGGTATTGATAAGTATCATTGGTTCGATGTTCGTTTAGCAGATGAAGATTTGTCATCACAGGTTGATGCAATTAAAGAATCTATCGAAGCAAAGCGTAAGCAGTTTGATGAGGCATTTACAGAGAAACAACGTAAATTAACTCAAGGTGATGAATTGCAGCCGGGCGTGACCAAAATGGTTAAAGTATATTTAGCTGTTAAACGTCGCTTGCAGCCAGGCGATAAGATGGCTGGTCGTCACGGAAATAAAGGGGTTGTTTCGAAAATAGCGCCTGTGGAAGATATGCCTTACATGGCAGACGGTACACCGGTTGATATTGTATTGAACCCACTTGGTGTTCCATCACGTATGAACGTTGGTCAAATTTTAGAAACGCATTTAGGTTGGGCAGCTTTGGGTATAGGAAAGCGTATTAATGCCATGATTCAAGCTCAGGCTAAAGTGATGGAGTTGCGTTCTTTCTTGACAAGTCTTTATAACGAGACTGGTCGCATAGAAGAGTTAGATAAATTATCTGATGATGAAGTTTTAGAGTTGGCCAAGAATTTACGTGAAGGTACGCCATTTGCAACGCCAGTTTTTGATGGTGCAACAGAAGGTGAAATTGCCAAAATGCTAGAACTTGCCTATCCTCCTGAAATTGCTGGCCCATTAGGTATGACAGCATCAAGACAACAAATGAAGTTGTTTGATGGTCAAACTGGTGATGCATTTGAGCGCAATGTAACTGTCGGTGTGATGCACGTTCTCAAATTACACCATTTGGTTGATGACAAGATGCATGCGCGATCTACTGGACCTTACTCACTCGTTACACAACAACCACTTGGCGGTAAAGCGCAATTTGGTGGCCAAAGATTTGGTGAGATGGAAGTTTGGGCACTGGAAGCTTATGGCGCATCTTATGTTCTTCAAGAGATGCTCACAGTTAAGTCTGATGATGTGAACGGACGTACAAAAGTCTATGAAAACATTGTCAAAGGTGAGCACACGATTGAAGCTGGAATGCCTGAGTCCTTTAATGTTCTGGTAAAAGAAATCAGATCATTAGGAATTGATATCGATATGGAGCGTAATTAATATGAAAGCACTGCTGGATTTATTTAAACAAGCGCATGGTGATGAACAGTTTGATGCAATCAAAATTGGTTTAGCATCACCAGAAAAAATTCGCTCATGGTCTTATGGAGAAGTTCGTAAGCCTGAAACAATTAACTATAGAACTTTCAAGCCGGAGCGTGATGGCTTGTTCTGCGCCAAAATTTTTGGCCCTATCAAAGACTATGAATGCTTGTGTGGAAAATATAAGCGCTTAAAGTTTAGAGGTGTTATTTGTGAAAAATGTGGCGTTGAAGTTACATTAGCCAAAGTTCGTCGCGAACGTATGGGCCATATTGACTTAGCGGCACCGGTTGCACACATTTGGTTTTTAAAGTCTTTACCATCCCGTCTTGGTATGGTTTTGGACATGACCTTGCGTGATATCGAGCGCGTTCTTTATTTTGAAGCATATGTTGTGGTTGACCCAGGCTTAACTCCTGATGGAGTAATGAAGCGTGGACAAATTATGTCTGAGGACGAGTATGCTGCAAAAGTAGAAGAGCATGGTGAAGGTGCATTTACTGCCATTATGGGTGCTGAAGGCATTAGAGATCTATTGAGAAGTATTCAGATTGATCGCGAAGTAGAAACATTACGTGCAGATTTGAAAGCTACAGGCAGCGATGCAAAAATTAAAAAATATGCAAAACGCTTAAAAGTTTTAGAGGCGTTTCAAACTTCTGGAATCAAGCCTGACTGGATGATTTTAGATGTGTTGCCAGTTCTTCCTCCAGAATTACGTCCATTAGTTCCATTGGATGGTGGACGTTTTGCAACTTCTGATTTAAATGATTTATATCGTCGTGTTATTAATCGTAACAACCGTCTAAAGAAACTTCTTGAGCTACGTGCACCAGAAATTATTGTGCGTAACGAAAAGCGTATGTTACAAGAGGCGGTTGATTCACTCCTTGACAATGGTCGTCGTGGTAAAGCAATGACAGGCGCCAATAAGCGCCCTCTGAAGTCTCTTGCTGAGATGATTAAGGGTAAGGGTGGTCGTTTCCGTCAGAACTTGTTAGGTAAGCGCGTAGACTATTCTGGTCGTTCAGTCATTGTGGTCGGACCAAATCTGAAATTACATCAGTGTGGTTTGCCAAAATTAATGGCTCTAGAATTGTTTAAGCCATTTATTTTTAACAAGCTTGAGACCCTTGGTATTGCTACAACGATTAAGGCCGCAAAGAAAGAAGTTGAAAATCAAACGGCAATCGTTTGGGACATCTTAGAAGAAGTGATTCGTCAACATCCAGTGATGTTGAACCGTGCCCCAACTCTTCACCGCTTAGGTATTCAAGCATTTGAACCCCTCTTAATTGAAGGTAAAGCGATTCAATTACACCCATTAGTTTGCGCAGCATTTAACGCCGACTTTGACGGTGACCAAATGGCGGTTCACGTACCGTTATCTCTTGAAGCCCAGATGGAAGCGCGTTCACTCATGCTTGCATCGAACAACGTACTCTTCCCAGCAAACGGAGAGCCTTCGATTGTTCCTTCACAAGATATCGTTTTAGGCTTGTACTATGCAACACGCGACAAGATTAATGGCAAAGGCGAAGGCTTGTTCTTTGCTGACATCTCTGAAGTATTGCGTGCGTATGATGCTGGTCAAGTTGAAATGGCCTCACGTATTGCTGTAAGAATTAACGAGTGGGATATTGTTGATAAAAAAGCAGAAGGCGATGCCCGTTTTCAGAAAAAGACAACTTTGTATCACACCTCTGTAGGGCGCGCTATTTTGTCTGAGATTTTGCCAAAAGGCATGGCTTTTGAAAACATTAACAAGCCACTCAAGAAAAAAGAGATTTCACGCTTAATCAACACATCCTTCCGTAAGTGTGGTTTGCGTGAGACAGTTATTTTTGCTGACAGACTCTTACAGTCTGGATTTAAGTTAGCTACAAAGGCAGGCATCTCTATCGCAATTGATGACATGCTAATTCCAGCACAAAAAGAGAAGATTATTCACGATGCGTCAAGCAAAGTGAAAGAATATGAAAAGCAATTTATGTCTGGTTTAGTTACTAATCAAGAGCGTTATAACAACGTTGTTGATATTTGGGGTGCAGCTGGAGATCAAGTTGGTAAGGCGATGATGGAGCAACTGTCTCAACAAACCGTTGAAGATCGTCATGGTGCGCAAGTTAAGCAAGAGTCATTTAATGCAATTTATATGATGGCTGACTCTGGAGCGCGTGGTTCTGCTGCCCAGATTCGTCAACTTGCCGGTATGCGCGGCTTGATGGCAAAGCCTGATGGATCTATTATTGAGACGCCAATTACTGCTAATTTCCGTGAAGGTTTGAACGTGTTGCAGTACTTTATTTCAACTCACGGTGCACGTAAAGGTCTAGCTGATACTGCTCTCAAAACTGCAAACTCTGGTTATTTAACACGTCGTTTGTGTGATGTCACACAAGATCTCGTCGTGATTGAAGATGATTGTGGTGCGTTTGAAGGCGTAACAATGAAGGCTTTGGTTGAGGGCGGTGAGATTATTGAAGCCCTCCGCGATCGTATTTTAGGCCGTGTAACAATTGGCGAAGTAATCCATCCTGACACCCAACAAATGATTGTTGAGCATGATACGTTGTTAGACGAAGACATGGTGGATGACATTGTAGCTTCAGGATTAGATGAAGTAAAAGTCAGAACAGTTCTTGCATGTAAAACACGTTATGGCTTATGCGCTAAGTGCTACGGTCGTGACTTAGGTCGTGGCGGCTTGGTCAACGTTGGTGAGGCAGTTGGTGTGATTGCTGCTCAGTCGATTGGTGAGCCAGGAACGCAGTTAACAATGCGTACATTCCACATTGGTGGTGCGGCATCACGCGCTTTAGTTGCAAGTAACGTTGAAGCCAAATCGAGTGGTATTGTGCGATTCTCATCTTCAATGAGATACATCACAAATCCAAAGGGTGAACAAATCGTTATTTCACGATCTGGAGAAGCTTTAATTACTGATGATCATGGTCGTGAGCGTGAGCGTCATAAAGTTCCATACGGTGCAACACTCTTAGTAAGCGACGGTGGCGTGGTGAAGGCTGGCGCAAGCTTAGCCACTTGGGATCCATTGACTCGTCCAATTATTTCTGAGTTTGCTGGACAGATCCATTTCGAGAACGTTGAAGAAGGCGTAACTGTTGCGAAGCAAGTGGATGACGTGACTGGACTTTCCACATTAGTGGTTATTGACGGTAAGCGTAGAAGTGCAGCAGCCAAAGGCATTCGTCCAATCATTAAAATTCTTGATGACACTGGAGCTGAAGTAAAGCTTGCTGGCACTGATCATCCAGTAACTATTGGATTGCAGTTTGGCGCATTGATCACGGTTAAGGATGGCCAGGCTGTTAAGTCAGGTGAAGTTCTTGCGCGTATTCCAATTGAGTCACAAAAAACACGTGACATTACCGGTGGTTTACCGAGAGTTGCCGAGTTGTTTGAAGGCCGCTCTCCGAAAGACGCTGCGGTTCTTGCGAAGATTACAGGAACTGTTTCATTTGGTAAGGAAACCAAGGGTAAACAACGTTTGGTGATTACGGATATGGACGGTGAGTCACATGAGTTCTTAATTCCTAAAGAAAAGCAAGTATTGGTTCATGACGGTCAAGTAGTTAATAAAGGCGAGATGATTGTAGAAGGGCCTGCTGATCCGCATGATATCTTGAATCTGAAGGGCATTGAAGAGCTCTCTATGTACATCGTGGATGAAGTTCAAGACGTCTACCGTTTACAAGGTGTGAAAATCAATGACAAGCATATTGAGGTGATTGTGCGTCAGATGTTACGTCGTGTTCAAGTTGTTGATGCTGGTGAAACGAACTTTATTACCGGTGAACAAGTTGAAAGATCGAAACTGTTTGATGAAAATGATCGAGTGATTGCTGAAGGTAAGCGTCCAGCTATATATGAAAATGTATTGTTAGGTATTACAAAAGCGTCCTTATCAACGGATAGCTTTATTTCAGCGGCATCTTTCCAAGAAACGACACGTGTTCTAACCGAAGCAGCAATTATGGGCAAAGTAGACACATTACGTGGATTGAAAGAAAACGTCATTATTGGTCGACTAATCCCAGCTGGAACGGGCTTGTCTTACCGTAAAGCGCGTAAGGCAAGAGAGCAGTTTGAGCGTGATCGTGCACAAACGATTGCTGCTGAAGAGGCTTTTATTACCCCTGTAGAAGAAGCGCCTGTAACCGACGCTGAGTAAAAATGTATGAATTTGTCAAGAATCCCACAAGGGGTTCTTGACGGTTCATCAAACTCAGTCTAGAATGCTAGGTTCTGTAAAACCCGTAATCAAAAGCAGTTTTTGAATACGAATTGACTAAACGAATTGATGAAAAAAGTGTATTGAGAGTAAGTTATGCCAACAATTAACCAGTTGCTCAAAAAGCCCCGCACCAACTTGGTGGTAAAGAGCAAGAGTCCAGCATTACAAAATAGTCCGCAAAGACGTGGAGTTTGTACGCGTGTATATACTACAACGCCTAAAAAGCCAAACTCTGCTTTGCGTAAAGTCGCTAAGGTACGCTTGACCAATGGTTTCGAGGTCATCTCTTACATTGGTGGTGAAGGTCACAATCTTCAAGAACACTCAGTGGTTTTGATTCGTGGCGGCCGTGTAAAAGATTTACCAGGTGTTCGTTATCACATTGTTCGTGGATCATTAGACTTACAAGGTGTTAAAGATCGTAAACAATCTCGCTCCAAGTATGGTGCGAAGAGAGCCAAGAAGGCTTAATTTCTTGGCTAGTACCGCATATCAATTTGGTTTGCGGTAAGTAAGTGATTGCTCCGGCTTAGAGGCTTGTAGGGCAATCAAGGGAATTTTCCCAACTGAAAATTAAAGGAGTAGTTATGCCACGTCGTAGAGAAGTACCGAAAAGAGAAATTCTTCCAGACCCAAAATTTGGGAATGTTGAGGTTGCCAAATTCATGAACGTACTCATGTTGGATGGCAAAAAATCTGTTGCTGAGCGCATTGTTTACGGCGCATTTGAACATATCGAGAAAAAAGCAAATAAACCACCCTTGGATGTTTTCTCTGTAGCTATGGGAAATGTTAAGCCGATGGTTGAAGTTAAAAGTCGTCGCGTAGGTGGTGCAAACTATCAAGTTCCAGTGGAGGTTCGTCCTTCACGTCGTTTAGCGTTAGCGATGCGTTGGTTAAGAGAAGCTGCAAAAAAACGTAGTGAAAAATCAATGGCTCAACGTTTAGCAAATGAATTACTAGAGGCTGCTGAAGGACGTGGCGGTGCTATGAAAAAGCGTGATGAAGTTCACCGCATGGCAGAAGCTAACAAAGCATTCTCACATTTCCGTTTTTAAACCTATTACTTCTTCGAGGATACAGTGGCACGAAAGACCCCCATCGAGCGTTATCGCAATATTGGAATTTCAGCACATATTGATGCTGGTAAAACGACTACAACTGAACGTATCCTGTTTTATACGGGTGTGAATCATAAAATTGGTGAAGTTCACGATGGCGCAGCCACAATGGACTGGATGGAGCAAGAGCAGGAGCGGGGTATTACTATTACCTCTGCTGCAACTACTGCTTTCTGGAAGGGTATGGGCGGTAACTACCCAGAGCATCGCATCAACATTATTGACACCCCGGGCCACGTAGACTTTACTATTGAAGTTGAGCGTTCAATGCGCGTTTTGGATGGCGCTTGCATGGTTTACTGTGCCGTGGGTGGAGTTCAGCCTCAGTCTGAGACTGTTTGGCGTCAAGCGAATAAATACCACGTACCTCGCCTTGCCTTTGTAAATAAAATGGACCGCACGGGCGCAAACTTTTTCAAAGTGCACGATCAAATGCGCGCGCGTTTAAAAGCGAACCCAATTCCAATTCAAATTCCAATTGGTGCAGAGGAAAACTTTAAGGGTGTGGTTGACCTTGTCAAAATGAAAGCCATTTTGTGGGATGAAGAGTCACAAGGTATTAAATTTAATTACGAAGAAATTCCAGCTGATTTATTAGATACAGCTAACGAGTGGCGTGAAAAGATGCTCGAAGCTGCAGCTGAGTCTTCTGAAGAGTTAATGGATAAGTATTTGAGTGGAGAACCACTCTCAGAGGAAGAAGTTAAGCTTGCTCTTCGTACGCGTACCCTTGCAGGCGAAATCGTGCCTATGATGTGTGGTTCTGCATTTAAGAACAAAGGCGTTCAGGCGATGTTGGACGGCGTAATTGATTACATGCCAGCTCCATCAGATATTCCGCCGGTTACAGGTGAATTAGAAAACGGTGAAAAAACTGAGCGTCATGCAACTGACGAAGAAAAGTTTTCTGCACTAGCATTTAAGATTATGACTGACCCGTTTGTTGGTCAACTCATCTTCTTCCGCGTTTACTCTGGCGTCATTAACTCAGGCGATACGATTTATAACCCAATCAAGGGTAAAAAAGAACGTATTGGACGTATTTTGCAGATGCATGCAAATCAACGTGAAGAAATTAAAGAAGTTCGTGCTGGAGATATCGCTGCTGCTGTCGGTCTAAAAGATGCTACAACTGGAGAGACATTATGTGATCCAGCATCTATCATTATTCTTGAAAGAATGGTGTTCCCAGAGCCAGTTATTTCTCAAGCTGTAGAGCCAAAGACAAAAGTAGACCAAGAAAAAATGGGTATTGCTTTAAACCGTCTTGCTCAAGAAGATCCATCTTTCCGCGTTAAAACAGATGAAGAGTCTGGCCAAACGATTATTTCTGGAATGGGTGAGTTGCACTTAGAAATTCTTGTAGACCGTATGAAGCGTGAATTTGGTGTAGAGGCAACTGTTGGTAAGCCACAGGTTGCATACCGTGAAACGATTCGTAAGGTATGTGAAGAAATCGAAGGTAAATTTGTTAAGCAATCTGGTGGTCGTGGTCAGTATGGTCACGTTGTATTGAAGTTAGAGCCACAAGAGCCAGGCAAGGGTTATGAATTCGTTGATGCCATTAAAGGCGGTGTTGTACCCCGCGAATATATTCCTGCAGTTGACAAAGGTATTCAAGATACATTAAATAACGGTGTGGTTGCTGGTTATCCAGTTGTTGACATTAAAGCAACTTTGTTTTTCGGCTCATACCATGACGTTGACTCAAATGAAAATGCATTTAAGATGGCCGGCTCAATGGCTTTCAAAGAAGGTATGCGTCGTGCAAGTCCAGTACTTTTAGAGCCAATGATGGCTGTTGAAGTAGAAACGCCTGAAGATTTCATGGGTAACGTGATGGGAGATTTATCTTCACGTCGTGGAATATTGCAGGGGATGGATGATATCGCTGGTGGTGGCGGCAAGATTGTACGTGCTGAAGTTCCATTGGCTGAGATGTTTGGATATTCAACGGGTTTGCGTTCCTTAACACAGGGACGTGCAACATACACGATGGAATTTAAGCATTATGCAGAGGCTCCAAAGAACGTAGCGGATGCAGTAATTGCATCTAAAGCAAAATAATTTAATTTTTTATATATCTAACTGAGTAGAGGCTAAAAATGGCAAAAGAGAAGTTTGAGCGGACGAAGCCACACGTAAACGTGGGAACAATTGGTCACGTTGACCATGGAAAGACAACATTAACTGCAGCGATAACAACCGTGTTATCAAAAGCATTTGGTGGAGAAGCAAAAGCGTATGATCAAATTGATGCGGCTCCAGAAGAAAAGGCGCGTGGTATTACGATTAATACAGCGCACGTTGAGTATGAGACGCAGAATCGTCACTATGCACACGTTGATTGCCCAGGCCACGCTGACTATGTGAAGAACATGATTACTGGCGCAGCTCAAATGGACGGTGCAATTTTAGTTTGTTCCGCAGCTGATGGTCCAATGCCACAAACCCGTGAGCACATTTTGCTTGCGCGTCAGGTAGGCGTGCCATACATTGTTGTGTTTTTGAATAAGTGCGACATGGTTGACGATGAAGAATTATTAGAACTCGTTGAAATGGAAGTGCGTGAGTTGTTGTCGAAGTATGACTTCCCAGGCGATGACACACCAATCGTTAAAGGTTCAGCAAAATTAGCATTAGAGGGCGACGAAGGCCCACTCGGTAAGCAAGCGATTATGGCTTTAGCAGAGGCGTTAGATACTTATATCCCAACACCTGAGCGTGCAGTTGATGGCGCATTCTTGATGCCTGTAGAAGACGTGTTCTCAATCTCTGGTCGTGGAACAGTGGTAACTGGTCGTATCGAGCGCGGCATTGTGAAGGTTGGCGAAGAGATTGAAATCGTTGGTATTCGTGCAACACAGAAGACAACCTGTACGGGTGTAGAGATGTTCCGTAAGTTGTTAGATCAAGGTCAAGCTGGTGATAACGTTGGTATCTTGTTACGTGGTACGAAGCGTGAAGACGTTGAGCGTGGTCAAGTATTGTGTAAGCCAGGATCCATCCTGCCACACACAGAGTTTACTGGTAGCGTATACGTCTTATCGAAAGATGAAGGCGGCCGTCATACACCATTCTTTAACAACTATCGTCCACAGTTTTACTTCCGTACAACGGACGTAACTGGTGCGATTGAATTGCCAAAAGACAAAGAAATGGTGATGCCTGGTGACAACGTTGAAATTAGCGTGAAGTTAATTGCACCGATCGCGATGGAAGAAGGTTTACGTTTCGCGATTCGTGAAGGTGGCCGTACCGTTGGTGCTGGTGTTGTTTCTAAAATTATTGCTTAAGTAGTTTTGTATGACAGGTTGTGTGTGCGCTGCACACAGCCTGTAAACAATTTAATTTAGCGTCAGCGCCGCTATGTTCTTTAGGAAATGATCATGCAAAGCCAAAAAATTAGAATTCGTTTAAAAGCATTTGACTATCGATTAATTGATCAGTCAGCAGCTGAAATCGTAGATACAGCAAAAAGAACAGGTGCTGTTGTAAAAGGACCAGTTCCGTTACCTACACGTATTGAGCGTTTTGATATTTTGCGTTCCCCACACGTCAATAAAACCTCACGTGATCAACTAGAAATCCGTACACATTTACGTTTAATGGATATCGTTGATCCTACAGAAAAAACAGTTGATGCATTGATGAAGCTAGATTTACCAGCTGGTGTCGATGTAGAAATCAAATTGCAGTAAAAAAACACTTGCCAAACAAATAAAAGCTGTATAGAATGCTGAGTTCTACCAAATTTGTTTGAAGAGTTTAGTAGTTGAAATACCAAGAATGGGGTTTTTAGTAAGCATTCCTTCACTAAGAGCCATTAAATTTAATTTTCGTCGACCAATCGTTGTCGACATTGGAGCAAGATATGAGCTTAGGCTTGATCGGCCGGAAGGTCGGCATGACTCGCTTGTTTACAGATGAAGGTGACTCAATTCCAGTCACAGTAATCGATGTAAGCAACAATAGAGTCGCACAAATCAAAACTCAGGAAACTGATGGCTATGATGCTGTTCAGTTAGCTCACGGCGAACGCCGTGCATCACGTGTTACCAAAGCAATGGCTGGACATTTTGCTAAAGCAGGAGTGATGGCAGGCAACGCACTCAACGAATTCAGAATTGATGCAAGTAAATTAGCTGACCTACAAGCAGGCTCAGTTGTTGGCGTTGATTCATTCACGGTTGGTCAAAAGGTAGACGTACAAGGCGTCACTATTGGTAAGGGCTACGCTGGTACGATTAAGCGTTATCACTTTGCCTCAGGCCGCGCCAGCCATGGTAATTCAAGATCACATAATGTACCGGGTTCTATTGGTATGGCGCAAGATCCTGGAAGAGTTTTCCCAGGTAAGCGCATGACTGGTCACTTAGGTGATGTCACTAGAACTGTACAAAACCTTGAAATAGCCCGCGTAGATGCAGAAAGACAACTTCTTTTAGTTAAGGGAGCTGTTCCTGGATCACGTGGTGGAAAAGTAATTGTTACGCCGGCGATTAAAGCGCCTGCAGCTAAATCTTAATAGGGGGCATTATGGAACTCAAGCTCCTAGAAGCGAATGGAAAAATCGGCGAAGCAGTATCAGCTTCTCCAGAAGTATTCGAAAGAGAATACAACGAAGCTTTAGTGCACCAAGTTGTAGTTGCTTACCAAGCAAATGCAAGAAGCGGTAATCGTGCGCAAAAAGACCGTGAAATGGTTCATCACACAACCAAGAAGCCTTGGAATCAAAAAGGTACTGGGCGTGCGAGAGCGGGTATGTCATCTTCACCATTGTGGCGTGGAGGTGGACGTATATTCCCGAACTCACCGGATGAAAACTTTTCACACAAAGTAAACAAGAAAATGTACCGCGCTGGTATGAGATCGATTTTGTCTCAATTGGCTCGCGAAGGTCGTTTAAATGTTGTGGATGATTTCAACTTAGATGCTCCAAAAACCAAACTATTAGCAGCTAAAGTAAAAGCGATGGGCCTTGAGTCTGTTCTTATTATTTTGGACAAAGTAGATGAGAACTTGCATTTGGCATCACGTAATTTGCATAAAGTTGCAATCGTAGAGCCAAAGCATGCTGATCCTTTATCACTCGTTCACTATCAAAACATTTTGGTTGGTAAAACAGCGATAGCGCAAATTGAGGAGATGCTCAAATGATACAAACACGTAAAAATGAACATCGCCTATTAAGCATTTTGCTTGGCCCGGTGATTTCTGAAAAAGCAACAATGGTAGCTGATAAAAATGAGCAAGTTGTATTCGAAGTTGCTCGTGATGCCAATAAGCTTGAGATTAAAGGTGCTGTGGAAATGTTGTTTAAGGTTGAAGTTGAATCTGTGCAAGTGGTCAATCAAAAAGGTAAAGCGAAGCGCTTTGGTCGTTTTGAAGGTCGCCGCAATCACGTGAAAAAAGCCTACGTTTCTTTGAAGCCGGGTCAAGAGATTAACTTTGAGTCGGAGGTTAAATAATGCCATTAATGAAAACAAAGCCGACGTCCCCAGGACGTCGCTCAATGGTAAAACTGGTTAACCCAGATTTACACAAAGGTAAACCATTTGCCCCGTTGTTAGAGCCGCAGATTCAAAATGCTGGTCGTAATAATAACGGTCATATCACGACGCGCCATAAAGGTGGTGGACATAAGCATCACTATCGTATGGTTGATTTCAAGCGTAATGATAAAGATGGTATTCCAGCTAAAGTAGAGCGTTTAGAGTATGACCCAAACAGAAGTGCTAACGTAGCTTTAATCTTATTTGCTGATGGTGAAAGACGCTATGTTATCGCAGCTAAAGGTATGACTGTTGGCCAGGCAATTATGAATGGTTCAGAAGCGCCGATTAAAGCTGGCAATAATTTGCCAATTAGAAACATTCCAGTTGGTAGCACAATTCATTGTGTTGAAATCATGCCGGGTAAAGGTGCTCAAGTTGCAAGATCTGCTGGCGGTTCTGCAGTACTTCTCGCTCGTGAAGGTATCTATGCACAGGTGAGATTGCGCTCAGGCGAAGTTCGTCGGGTACATATTGAATGCCGTGCAACCATTGGTGAAGTTGGTAATGAAGAGCATTCATTGCGTCAAATTGGAAAAGCGGGCGCGAATCGTTGGCGTGGTATTC
>Ga0209087_1000815_pt1 | contig 19271 bp, 16 predicted proteins | sample S_130805_EF_Meta_FD_187321 | JGI IMG/M metagenome (GOLD analysis project Ga0209087, IMG submission 187321) | Freshwater microbial communities from Lake Simoncouche, Canada to study carbon cycling - S_130805_EF_MetaG (SPAdes) (version 2) | ecosystem: Environmental > Aquatic > Freshwater > Lake ... | reverse complement strand
GGGCCAGAAACCCAAGTAATAGCATTACCAGCAGAGCCAGAAACTGCTGTTTGTGTCCTAATGCCACCTTGATAAAAATTTAAAGCACTAGCGTAGTCACCAAGGTTATATGTATAAGAACCGCTTGTGGTTGTAGCCCTAAAGTTGTACCCAACCCAAGGATAGTCACCACCAGAACGCCCTATTGCTATAGTACAAATGCTTGAAGCATTTTTTGCGGCAGTACCACCTGTACTAGCAACTTCAAGAACATAATTACCCGCAGGTGTACCTGCTATCCCAAAGTTACCACTGGAGTCAATACGGGCGCTTTCACCAAGAGTTGAGCCACTGGGGTAGAATAAAATCCCGCTAGAAGAGCCAGCTATTGTTGGTATACCAGCACCATAAGCACCACCCCAAGATAAATTATTAGCCGAAGCTAATGCAATAGACCCATTTACTTGTAGTTTTACTGCTGGCGAACTCGTCCCTATACCTACGTTCTGGCTTGTATCTACAGTAACCGCTACCGTGCCATTATTGGATGCAAGCTGCAAAACACCAGAGGTGTCTGCGCTCATGTTCAGCGCCGTTGCGCTGGTTGTTCCTGCTGAGACTATAGAAGCCATGTTGTTTTCCTCTTAGTACACCAACCAACGCTGACCGCTGGTGATGGTTACAGATTGACCTGATGCAATGGTGACTGGGCCAACCGATTGTGCGTTGTAGCCAGAAGCGATGGTATAGCTTGCCGCCACGGTTGTAGCGTTCACAAACAAGCCGTTAGAGGCAACCACTTGCGAAGCCTGCAAATCGCCCGTAGAAGGCTTGTAGAGGTACTTGGCGTTGCTGGTGTACAGGTTCTCAGCAGTGCCAGTTGTAGCCGCCGCAAACACGGGATACAGGTTGCTTGCCGTGCTGGTGTCATTGCTTAGTGCAGAGCCACCAATTGACTTCCACGCAGGAGACGAACCAGAGTAGCCCTCAAACTGATTGGTCGTGCTGTTGTAGCGCATCATGCCCGTAACGGGGGAGCCGGGCTGTTGGGCCGTTGTACCCTTGCTGATGGTCAAAGCGCCAGTCGAAGAGAACGTGGAATCAGTCGTTGCGGTCAAGTTGCCAGTGATGGCAAGCGTGGTTTGATTCCAAGACAAGTTGGTCGCGGTGAACGAGCCTGTCACAGCCAGCGTTGTACCGCTCCATGTCAGGTTTGCAGAAGCACCAAAGACACCGCTGTTGTTGAACTGAATCTGAGTATTTGAGCCAGCCACAATACCAGTACCGCCAGCGCCAGCCAACAAGGTGACAACGCCAGCACTGCTCTTGTAGTACAGCTTGCCGTCGGCAGTATTGATGGCTAACTCGCCAGCAACAAGGTTTGCCGCCAATGGAACAGCGGCGGCTGTTGTACTGTAGTACAACTGAATTGGGGTGTAATTTGTTGCCGACATTTAGAATGTTCCTCCAGAAATCCCGCCAGTTATCACACCTGTCGAGGGATTGCAAGTTATTGATGAGTTTACCAATTGCCCAAGGTTGCCGCTAGTCGCACTCACAAAAGTGAGGTAGTTCGTCGCGTTGGTCGAGTTTGCCGTGATAGCCACGTTCACCGTGTTGGTTGCGCCTAAGTTCGACACGGTGGTGGTCGATGCAACCGTGAACGGCGCAGTACCCGTGGCAACCGTCGAAGTGATGACACCAGAGGCTGAAATCGTCGTGAATGCGCCAGTGGTCGCTGTCGTAGCGCCGACAGTGCCGTTGATGTTGATGGAGGCCGTGCCAGTCAGGTTGGTCACAGTTCCGCTTGAAGGCGTACCCAAAGCCCCGCCATTGACCACAAAAGCCCCAGCAGTGCCTACAGCGACGCCCAAGGCTGTCACCACCCCTGTACCCGTCGTTACGGTGCTTGGAGCCACCCCCGCACCCCCGCCAACCATCAAAGCGTTTGCCGCCAGCAGAGCCGAACTGGTCATCGCCGAGGTCGAAGAGTAGTACGGGATACCGCCAGAAGTACCTGAAGTCAGGCCAGTTCCTCCGTTGGCAACCAACAAAGTGCCTGAAATGTGGGTTACAAGGCCAATTTTGCCCCAGCTTGGAGCCGCGCCAACACCACCTGAAATGAGGGCATTTCCGACGGCAACGTCAGCCAGCTTGGACAGCGCGGTGGTTCCACTGGCGTACAGCAGGTCACCAATGGTGTAGCTGGTCTGCCCAGTGCCGCCCAAAGAGGCTGTAACGGGCGTTGTGAGGCTAAATTGAGTTCCGCTGAGGGTTAGGCCAGTGCCTGCGGTGTAGACCTGCGAGGTTCCAAATTGAGAGAACGTGATGGCAGTCGTGCCAAAAATGATTGTTCCTATAGTCGAAACAACATAAGAGTTGCCAGCGTTTACCGTGCCGTTTTGAGTGAAGAAGTAATCACCCTCGCTCAGTTGAGTCGTGCCGGGGCCATACGAGTCTGCGTCGGTCGAACGAGTTAAAACCGTACCGCCAGTCGCCCATGTGTACACGCCGTTGTAGGCTTGGTTGACCTCGTCCTTGACCAAAATGCGATTGGTGTTGAGCAGCGTGTAGCCGTCAAGAACAGTCAACGCCACAGACAGCGTGATGGTTGCGCCAACGCCTGAAGCGCCGTTGTTGTAGGTCACCGTGCCGCCAGTTTGAGCCGCAAGACTTTGTGTCGTAGCCACCTGCACTGGTTGGTGATAAGCAATACCAGTCGAGACCAAGCCATCCACATACTGCTTGGTCGCAAGTTGCAGAGCCAATGTAGGGTCACCAGTCACCGTCACGCTAGTCAAGCCAGCAGGAGCCAACGATGTGCCACCAAGGGCAATAGTCGTCGTTCCAAGCGTGATGGTGTTATTGGTCAACGCGCTGTTTGGAATGCTCGTGAACGTGTTGGTCGAGCCAGACATGGACTTGTTGGTCAGCGTGTCGGTCGTTGCGCGGCCCACTAAGGTGTCAGTGCTTGTCGGCAGGGTCAGCGTGCCAGTGTTAACAATCGTCGAGATAACGGGGTTGGTCAGCGTCTTGTTAGTCAGGGTTTGGGTAGCCGACAAGGTCACCACATCTATACCGCCCACGGTCACCGCAGTAGCATTGAACGTCCCGCCAGTCACTGTCTTACCAGTGAAGGTCAAGGCCGCAGGCAGGGACAAGGTGACAACGCCAGAGCCAGTGGAGGTGATTTCGTTGGCTGTACCGTTGACTACAGTCACCGCGCCAATGGAAGAGGCACTGATTGTTACGTTTGAGGCGGCTGTCAGTTGGCCTTGGGCGTTAACCGTGAAGGAGCCGACTTGGGTCGAAGAGCCGTAAGAGCCAGCGGTCACGGCGGTGTTGGCAATCGAAATCGTGCCGATACCAGTGATTGGGCCACCCGTGAGGCCCGTGCCAGTGTTGACCTGAGTAACTCCGCCAGACAGGGAAAACTGATTCCACGAGCTGCCAGAATAGCCAAAGAACGCGCCATAAGTGGTGTCATACCGCATCATGCCCGCCACACCCGCCGCAGGTTGCTCTAAGGCGGTTCCCGTGGGAATGGTCATGGAGCCAGTGCCGGGGAATATCGGGTTCGGGGTAAACGAAAAAACTGGGTTGCCAACGCCATTTGTGTTGGTGATGGAGATTTGGTCTGCCGTGCCGACCAAGGTGGTCGAGGTGACCGTCCCAGAGGTTGACAGCACCATAAAACCGTTAAATACAGCACTTGCAAGGTTTAGCGCCTGCCCGCTCAAAGACACGGTTGGGTTGCCCGCAATCCCGTCTCCATTGGTAATTGCTATGCCAGCCCCAGAAGAGGCGATAGAACGGCCCGTAATGGCTGTTGCAGACGTTTTAACCTGTATCCCAGTACCAGAGTTCACCAAAGACAATAAAGCGCCTGTGGTGCTGATATTGAATAGTCCCTGAGCGCCAGCGTCGGTCGCCACCAAGCCGTTGGACACGCCAATGTAGCGGCTATTAGGCAATTGTGGGGTTTGAACAAGGGTCAGGTACTGGTAAGTCTGCGACGGGGAGGCGGCAATCGCGCCCGTGGTCGTGCGCACCGTCACGCCATTTTGGACAATGGGAACCTGCTCGTCACCAGTAATCGTACCAGCGGCAGGGAGTTGGGTGATGGTTACTTGTGCTGACATTTATGTACTCGTATTGTCTGGCGGGTTCGGTGCAATTGTGTCCTCATTTCCTGTCTGCGTGGGGGTCTGCGTGTTCCCCTCGGTCGAAATCTGGAACTGGCTGGAGCCGTCCAAATTCTGAGTGCCAGTCATAAGGTAATTGTCGTTTGCCGCTACGCTTACATCAGGACGTGCAAACCGAAGATTAATCCTTTCGGTTTTTCGAGCCGCCAAGCGGTAAGGGTCAAGGGTGTCCCAACAGCCGTCTCCACACACCCGCAGTCCGGGCGCGTTCCCATCTGGCCTCAAGTCCACATAAGCCTTCTTCATCTTGCATCTATCGCATACCGCGATGGCAAGTGAAGTCAGCCCTTCTGTGTCCAAGAAAATCGGCATCGGTTACCTTGTGTAGACAGAAATGTTAGGGGCGAAGTAAATCGGCGACTTGTCGCGCTCTTCCTGCTCCGCTTCGTACAGGTACTTCTCAGCCATCTTTTCCAGATAGCCAACCCTGTCCATAGGCACTTGCGGCAGTTCGAGGCTCATGCGGTGAGCCAGCATAAACACCACAGCCTCATACCAACGCTGAGGAATCTGCAACTCATCGGTCAAAGCGCCCACGTCCATGATTTGGGTGGAGTACCACACAGTCATTTGCACAAAGGCATTGCTTGGGGTAGGCCACAAGTAAATCGTAGGGTTTGGAATTGTGCGGTCAAACCAAAATTGAAAAGGCTGGTTTGCCGTAAAGTTTTTGTTTGGCAGGTTTGTGTAGTCGTCGCGGTTCAAGCGGGACATCATCACCTCGGTGCTGTTATTGCCGATATACCACTCACGCAGGGCCAAAGTAGTGCCGCCAGAGGCTTGAATGCGGTAAAAAGCGACGTTTTGACCGGGGTCAATGTCAGTCCACACCCATGTGTTGTTGGTCACCGCAACGGCCCCAAGGTTTTGCAATGTGCTGTAAGTCACCCCGTCGGTCGAGTATTGGAGCGAAATATTCCACGTCGCCGAGCCACCGCCAGCAATGTAAGGCAAAAACCCAATTGAACCCGCATAGATAGGGTTGGTTGTGCCGTAATTGACCGTGAAGTTGCCGTTTGGCGAGGTTTGCTGGGTATAGGTGTCAATGTCGCCGTCGTACAGGTTTGCGACCGCTCCACCAGCAGAGGAGGTATATGCCCCATCAGGGCGGTTCATGGTGCGGTACAGCACGTTGAGCGTGTCTACAGCCCCATCAGGCAGGGTGTAGCGGTATTTGTCAGGGGTGAGGCCTATAACCTCTTTTTGGATGGCCCAATACTGGATTCCACGGTTGATGAGGTTGGACAACAAAAAGCCCAAAGACTGCCGAGCGGACAGCACCTGCTCAGAGGTCAACTCCTCAGCCAACTTGCCGCAACGACGAGCGCCGTGGTCAATCAAAGTTTGGACGTTGACCGTTTGACCGTATGTATCAGAGTACGCCATAGTTATCCTTCACCAGCCGGGACAATCCCACCGCTTTAGCGATGCTTTCGCCCTTGGCGCATCTCCTTTTGAGTTCTCTACAACACCCGACATACGCGCACAAAAAGAGTCCTTGCGTGCGCCACCTTGAGGCTGTGGAGCCTTTAAGTTGCTCCCAGTCTCTCGATTGTATTTGTCGCGGCCTTTTTGCGTCAGTCCAGCGCCTGCTTTTGTGGAAAGTTTTTCTCCGCGACCAACCGCAAGGCTTGGCCCGCCCTCTTTCAGTTTGGCGGTTTTTGCTGACTCTCGGAAGGCTTCAGCCGTTGGCGCACCCTTGCTACCAACTCTTCGCATTTTTTCACCAGAGCCTTCAGCAATTCTTTCGCGCTTTGCATTGATGTTGTCATAGAGACCGCCTCCTTTGAATTTTTTTCCCTCATCAGCCTTGGCGAACTCTTTGCCAACTTTCTGAGAGATGCCGACCTTCTTGGCGAACGCAGGACTGTGCGCTACCGCCTCCATCAAACGATGTTGGGAAGGTGATTTGCTTGGCATGATTAACCCAGAGGATTGACGTAGTGCTTTTGCATTTCCAAAATCACAGTGTATGTATCGCCTGCGGCCCCATCCAAAGTGCTGAATGAAATTGAACCAGTCTTGCCTGCGCCAGCATTGTTGGTCAAGCCACCAATTTGTGAAAAATCTTGCGTGTACGAGTTGTTTTGCGGGATGACTTCAATCACCACAGGAGCCGTAGCCACCCAGTTCATTTGAACCTCAAGCCCGTGCGTCAATGCGGTCACTTTAAGAATGCTCACAGCGTCGCAAGCACCACCAGCGTTAGACGCCGCCAAGTTTGCTGGGTTGACTTTAACAACATTGGTTTCATTCTCTGTCGCGCTCATCGTTGCATAGAACTTCATGATGGCAACTCGTTCGCCATCAAACAATGTTTGTGATGTAGCCGTAATAGCCATAAATCTCTCCAATTAAAAGCAGGGGCCGAAGCCCCCACTTGTTTTCAACAAGCGCGTCCGCCGCGTTTCTTGCCGGGCGTTACCGTCACAGATTTCTCTGTTTTGGTAACACTGCCTTCACCTTTTGAAGACTTGGGACTAAAAAAGTCTTTGACGCCTTCATAGAGCCTTTTAGGAGCGTCTAGCACCATGTTGCGCATTGCCTCGTTCTCTGCCTTTTCATTGGCATAGTGAGCGGCATACGCGCCATTGGACATATCCTTGTCAGAACTAGACCCGCCACCAGCCATCCGCTTGGGAGAACCATATTTCAGGTTACTGTCCATTTTTGCGGCACGCATAGTGGGGGCGTACTCGGCATCATTGACCTTCTGCAACGCTTTGTTGTTTGGGGCAACTTTGCCGCCACCCTTGTAAGTACCAGACAGTTGACTGATATTTACTGGGGATGGGACGGGCTTGCGACCTTGAGGCATCGCGACGGGACGACCTGAATTAACAGTTCCCCCCGCCGCGTAGGCTTTTTTTGAGGATTTACCTCCAGACTTGAAGCCGCCAGCATTACCGTAGCGAACGCCACCAGTTCCCTTTGCAGGGTTGTTGTCGCTTGCCGAGTACACCTTGGTGGTGTCATAGTCGCCGTAAGAAGTTTCTTCTGGAATCTGGTCGCCAGTGGAGCCGCCATTTTTGTAGCCGCCGCCATTGGATTTGGCAACACCGCCAGTAGCCATCTTCATGGTAGAGCCGCCACGTTTGAAGCCACCGCCGTTGCCGTTCTTCACGTCGCCAGTCTTGGCGGGCGAGTTATCGGTTTTGGCTTGATGCATCAAAGTGGTTTTGTAAGAGCCTGAAGTGGTCTCAGAAGGAATTGCGCCACCAGTGGCGTACTTCTTCATGCCACCCTTCTTCAGCTTCAAAGAAGTGCCTTTGCCGCCCTTATGCTCTTGCGAGTCATGTTGCTTGAAAGCCTTCTTAATCATGGCCTTGTCTTGCGCTGTATCACTACCTTCAGCTTTGCCGCCTTTTTTCATCGGTGGCATAGGCATAGAGGGGCCAGAAGGAGTAACGGCAGGCTTTGCCGCCATAGCCTTGCGGCGCATAGCCATAGAGGGCTTGCCGGGGGTGCGAACAGGAGCGTTAACCGCAGGACGACCGACGAGGGCTGGAGTCCCCATCATCATGTCCATAGCGCCACCGCCCATTGCCATTTTCTTGTGACCAGCTTCCGCTTTGCCACCTTTTTTCATGTTGACGTGACCACCTTTTTTCAGCTTCAGAATAACTGAAGGCTCGGTGGTCTCCATCTTCACCATTGGTTTAAATTGTCCCATGTTGCTCTCCTTTAGGCTTGGGTTACACCGAGAGCGCCAACGCGAGTAGCGGTGGGGCCAACGGCGATACCGGGCAATGCAATGGTCATCACTGTGCGGACAGTGCCATCCGATGCAGTCGCAGGCACATAAGTACCGCGAACATCACCAGTGGTTGCCGTAGCAGTAGCGGTGTCAGCGGCGACAAACGTGCCAGCATCTGCGGCAAGCGTGTTGTTGCTCTTAACGCTGGCGATGTAAGCCACGTTGAACACGCGGACTGGGATGCCTAGAACGTCGCTTGTGCCAACCACAACGGTGGTCGCAGAGCCAGCAATGGTCACGCCAGAGATTTGCCAGAACGCCTTCTTGCCAGTAACGGCAGTTCCCGCAACAGCGACCGTGATGGTCTCAGTCATCACCTGACCGTAGTAGTCGTAACCACTGACAGTAAAGGCGCGGGCGGTAGTGGCGCAGTTCACTTTGACGGCGCGAGGGCAATCCAACTGCAACACGGTCGAGCCACTTGCGTTGGTTACCGAGCGCACAGAAGTGCCAGCGGTCAACGTCACAGCACCAGCGGCGGCGGCAGTTTGCGACGCGGCGATGTTGTTGGTAACAGCGGCTTGGGGCATGATGTCCCAAATGTAGACGCGGCCCAAGGGGCCAACACCCAATTCCATAGGAGCGGGGTCATCTAGGCCGATGTTGCCATGAGCGTACATCGTGGTGCTAGAAGCGGTCACAGACTGATTGATGGTGTAAGTACCAACACCGCCAGAGCCAGTTCCAACTGCGGTGATGTAAGTGCCGTCGGTCACGCTGGAGCCGTCAACATACATACCCGCAACAATTGGGGAACCTTGCAACAACGCAGTCACAGTCAAAGTCGTTCCAGACATTGAGCCAGTGAAAGTCGAGGTGTAAGGGCGAAGGCCCACGCCCATGTACGTTTGGGCCGAGCCTAGAAATAGGTCATCAGAATATTGAGGCATTTTGTCTGCTCCTTGAAAAGTTTGACAAATTAACAAAAAAGGGGCTGGGTTTTATCCCAACCCCTCGTGGCGCTTTAGACGCCGGGTGTGCCGTAAACGGCGCGTGGGTCAGTGAAGCCCACTTGGTAACGCTCAGTGGCCTTGTAGCGCATAGAGTCGGTCTCGAAATCACCTTCCATAGTCTTTTCGAGTTTGCGACGCATCAGCAACTTCATGCCTTCAGGAGCATCAGTCTGCACCCAGAACGCGGTAGAAGAAGTCAAACGTGACAGAACAGCCGCGCCCTCGTCCAGCAAACCGATAGATTTGATGGGGTTGACGTCGTTGTTGCCAGTACCTGCACGCAGGACAGACTTCAACAGCACTTCGGCTTGGAAGACGTTGCCGGGGGCCACAATCAGTTGACGTGGAACCAAGCGAATCTTCTTGCCGTTGTTGTCCACAGCTTGGCGAATTTGAATCAGCATCTGTTCGAGAGATGTCTGGCTCAAATTTGCGGCGGTGGTCAGCAAGTTGCTGAAAGTACCGTTCACGATGGGGTGCGATGTGCTGTTTAGTGCAACACCGTCACCACCGGGGTACGCGCTGTTGAAGGCGCGGTTCAACACGTTTGCCGCCAAAGTCTCTTTGGTCTCAATCAGGGACTGAGCCAAGTGACGAGCGTAAACCTGACCGATGCGGATATGGTCGCCGTCTTCAACCAACACTTTGGTCAATGCGAAGGCGAGGCCATACACGTTGTACACATAGCGTTGCAAGAAGAGAACACCACCTTGCTGATACGAAACAGGAGTTCCGTCAGGCAGTTGAGGTGCAGCGCCAAATCCATAAAGGACTGGTTCTTCGTGGTAGTTACGGGGAATACCTTCTTGCTCACGGAAAACCCGTGACCATTCATCGGTACGTTGGTCATAGACTCCATCGAAGCATTCATTGAGGATAGGCTCAACGATACTTCTAAAGTCCGTACTGCGCATTGGAGCGGCCATTTATATGTACTCCTTAAATTGCGTTGACGGTGGCAACATACTGGCTACGGCTCACTTGAACCTGAACCACGGTGTATGCATCACCCCACGCGTTATCAACAGCAGGTGTCAAACCGATGATTCGTAAATCACCGACGTTACCTGCACCCGCCAAACTCGAAGAGATGGTGCATTGCGACAAACCAGTGGTTGTAGAACCAGCGGAAATGTTGCTGAAGTTAGCTTGGTCGCCAACAGCGGTCTGTGCCAAACTGCCGTCTGCCTGCATATCGTAAACAATATTGGGGTCAGAGTAGTAGTAAGTCACTTCGGAACCAGTTTGGTATGCAGTTGATGCAGTCCATTGGTTGCTGATTTGACGACGTCCAGTGGCATCAGTCCACTCGTGACCAGCGAAAGCGCCTTGGTAGGCACTGCCAGCAGTCGCGGCGATGATGTTGCCACTGGTGTTAAGGGCTACAGGTTGGCCTTTCAAAATGCCAGTGCTGTAACCAGAAGCGATACCGTTAGGCATGGCAACCGCTCTGTCCAGACCCGTAGGGTGGAAAGAAGGACGCATACCGAACGGCGCATTGGTTGAAGACATAGTCTTACTCCTTTGTTTCGTTAAACACCCTACCCAGCAAAATGCGGAGCAGGAATCGGTTTGTCAATGTCATTTAGCCCTTCGCCTTCAATCTGACCGAGGCTTCTGCCTCGACTATCGCGTCCCACGTTTTGCTCTGCTTGAAGTCGAATTTTGTTCGCTTCCTCAAGCGGTGCTTCATGGTGAAAATGTGACATCACGTCTTGGTACAAGTCCATAGGAATCTTGTACAGCAACATCTCATTACACGCGACATAACCTTCATGTTCGCCAGCCTTTACGCGGTTATTTCGCATCTCAGGTAACTCATCCGCTTTCACGGGAACGTACCCTAACCGAATCCGCTTGTCGATGCTGTCGTAACTGTTGGTTGTAGATAACCAGCAAACGTGCCATCCCGGCATATCGGGGACAGAGGGCAATGCACTTTGTACCCATTCGTCTTTCCACATCTTGCGACGTTCATCTGACGATGCCATTTTGTCTTCAGGAGCCTCGCGAATCGTGTCGCGACTGCCGCGATTTTCGCGGTCTCCACCAGATAAATTTTTCTTTAAACGAGAATCCATTTTTAACTCCTTAACCGTTATTGTTGCGTGCTTCCAAGGCGTAGCGTCGAATCATCTTCGCTCGTTTCTCGGCGTCATCCCACATACCTGCATCTTTCATAGCCCTGACTTGGTCAGGTGAAAGGGTAAAAGAATTACCCTTGCCGTTATTCGACGCAAATTCGCGGCCTGAACTTGTCACTGCACTTCGCGGTCTAGAACGCGGTCTCTCGTCTGCCTCTTCAGTATACCTGTGAGGAACTACTCTTTGCAAGCGCCTGTCCAGTTCCTCCCAATACTCAGCAGTCTTGGGGTCGTACCCCTCTTCCGCAAGGATTGAGTCTTCGTTTAGGGCGCGGCGGGAGTCGGCATCTCGACCGTTGGGGTCATACCAAGAGTTCTCCGCCATCCATTTACTGGCGTGGCGCTGTAGTTGGGGGTCTGGAGCCTGAATCGTGCGCTGATTCTGTGGGGCAACGGCGCGTTTCTTCAGATTTGCCAGAGCCTCAGCCTGTCGGCGGGCCTCAAACCACATTTCCTGAGCAGAAGTCAGTAATTCGCCGTTTCCATTGCGAGTTGCCTCGGCAATTTTCTGTTTGGCGAACAAAATGCGGTTATCTTGGTCTTCAATGGCTTTGTCAAGGCGGGCAAGGTCGCTTCCATGCGATTTGCGCTCCAAAACAGACAGCCGCTCCAACAATTGCTGGTTCTGACGCTCCAAATGGGTCAATTTGACGTCTTTTTCGGTCGAAACAGCCCTGTGGTACTCCTTGCGACGCTGGCGCTTGAGGCGTTTTTGCTCTCGCATGGCCTCCGCGTCGGCATCCACTACCCCGCCAACGACCATTTCCTTCTGTCGGGCGCGGTCATCAGCCTCATCGGAGTCATCATCGACTTGCCCCTCTGGGGAAGGGATGCTTGGAGGCAACTCAATGGTCGCCGAGCCGTCCTTCTCCTCTTGGATGACGATTACTTCTTGCTCTTGTTCGGTACTCATACGAATGCCCTCACTTCAAGTGGGTTTCCAGTGATTTTGGCAATCACCTCGTGGTCGTTCAACACCATGAATTCGACGTTTTCGTCGTCACCGTGAGGAACTTGCCAGCGGTCACCAGTCCATTTCGGCACTCGCAGGAAATCTCCTGTTTCGCACCAAATGCCCTCGACCCAAGGCTCCATCGTGTCGCGTTTTTTGAACGCCAATGGCCCCAATGCAATCACTTTGGCAACGGGGTTTTGCGCCCGTTCAGTGTCGCGAGTCTCTTCAGGCAGGATAATCCCAGATTGAGTCATTCGTTTCTTGGCTTTACGCAGTTGTACTAATACTCTTGCACCAAGGGGAATCGCACCGGGGTCTACAACAGGAAAGGCTTCCTGTAAATCAGCGGCATTACCCGCTACCGTGCTATCTGTCATCTTCATCTTCTTTCAAAAGGTGGTTAAGAATCTCAAGGGAAGATTCAAGGCCGAGGTTTTCTCCGACTAGGCGTTGGTATGCATTGAAGTCGGACGCATTTCCATGCGCCAACCCCTGTGCAATCTCAGCCTGACGCGCTTTTACAGCGCCAATAAAGTCGGATACCAACTTCATGCGTTCTTCTTGTCAATGCCCTTGGGTTGGGAGAAATTCCCGTGGTCGCTGTTGGCTAGTGGCATGGTCGCTTTTGATTGCTCTTTCAGTGTTTCACCGTTAACCCAAGCGCCTGCCGCCATACGGGCTTTCAGCCTTACCTGCTCGGATTGCATTTCCTTGACTTCGTTTTCCATTTCAATCTCCTAAGTTACGTTGGGTTTGCTTATTCAGCGCGATTGCAGTCTTTTCCTGCTCCTGCCGTAGCTTGACCTCGTCTACGGTCAACTCTGCGGTCTTGATACGTTCGGTGGTAAGGTTGTTCTCGGCGTTCATAGCCACCTTTGCCTCCTGTTCGTTGGCATCTTTTTGCATCTCCGCTTGGAACTTCTGGTTGTCGAAGGCCAAACGGGATTGGTCTGCGGCGGCACGGCGCTGGGTCTCTGCCATAGACGCCTGCAACACAGCCTGAGCCTCGCCGTCCATTGGGGGAGGTGGCGGCTTGAACTGACCCATGATTTGGCCTAGTTGCTCCAACGCGGGCAACACACCAGCAAACACCTCTTTGGAGTCCAAGCTGACATGGTCTGACGCCACCGCAATGGCGCGGTCGATTTCCTTGGCAATCTTGCTGTCTTCGTACTTTCCCATCTTGACATTGCCAGCCGCTAGGACGTAGCCCTGCACCTGTTGGGTGTACCAAAGCATCATGTGTTGCTTGATGTGTTCCAGCGCCTGCGGGATGAACTTAGGCGCAATGAGGCGATTGGAGCCAAGCATCGGGTCAAGCGCAAACGTGAGGTGGGTTTGGATGTGCGCGAGGTGGTCTTGGCGCGGGTAAGCGAAAGCTGGCTTGCCCAGTGCCATTGCGCTGTTCTCGTCCGCCGCGTTTAACTCTGCGGGTTTACCCGTATTGGGCATCAACTCGTTGACGTTGGGTACTTTGAGTTGCTTGAGCATACGGCTCACCACCGCACGCTGGTCAAAAATCTGCGGGAACTGTGCGGACAACTGCATGACCGACTGCATCTGGCTGATACGCTGGGTCTCAGAGAAGATGTGCGGGTCAGACACTGGAACCACGTCGCTGTTGCGCTTGAAATCCTCGCGCTTGATGGGTAACTCGGCAACGATGTCACCCTTGCGTTGGACGTCTAAGTGCCAGCGGTTGATTCGACCGAGGATGTGCAACACACGGCGCTGGGCGTCATGCAGGCGCGAATGGATAGAGGAGAACACCACGGCCCCCTGCTCAATCAGCGCCTGAGTTGTACCCACGGGCATATTGGAGTTGGCGTCGGCAATCTTCTCCTCGGCGGTGGTCACCACGCCTTTGGCCTCAGTCGTCAGCCAGCCCAGCAATTGGAACAACACGGGGCTGGGTGGGTTAAATGGCATGGGCATCGCAATCTTGCGGATGTCGTCCACACCGATGCCGCCTTCAATCTCGGTCACCTGCGTGATTTCAACTTGGTCGGACTGGCCCGATACCTTAGCCCCCTTCAGCTTGAGCATGGTCAGGGAGTTGTTGACGTGAGCGGTGTCCAACAAGGCCCGCAATGACCCCGTGGCGGCGGCTGAGAGGCCACCGATGAGGTGAGGTAGCCCAATGGCATACGCGCCCCGCCAAGGGATGAATTTGAACTCGACAATCCAATCCAGCTTGGTTAGGGTGTCGTCTCCCTCTTCCCAATTGCGGTACAAGCCGACCACCGAGTTATCCAACTCGTCAATCATCAGGATGTAGGGGGCGGTGTCGCCCTTGGTGCGCTCGTCATCCTCAAGGTCAAGCCATGTGTAGATGTGGTACACGCGGCGCAGGCCATCCTCGCCGTCTTGGAACTGCTTGCCCTCAATCTTGGCGTTGGCCTTCTCGGCGGCAGTCTGCTCTGGCTCGGACGTGGTGCGGATGAAGTTGATGTCGCGGTACAGGCCACGGTCAATGCGTTGCTTGAACTCCCACTCGCTGATGTCCTGCTGTTCGGTCACCCGTTGAGAGGTGTAGAAGTTGGCGGAGGCGAAGGGAAGCAGGATGTTGTCGATAGCGACAAACTCGGCGCAGGGTCGGCGCTTTTTCTCGTCAAACCACAGCTTCATAAACTGTGAACCACCCAACGGCAATTGGGTCAGCATTTGCTCCTGCTCGTCCCTGAACTCTTCAATCTGTTCGGTCAACTGCCAGTTGATGTAGTCGCGCTTGCGCTCAGCGACCTCGGTTTTCTCTTCGGTGACCTCTCCAAGAATCTTGGTCTTGGCTGGGCCGTCTGGCGGGAACATCTCTTTGATGGCGCGAGAGGCAAAGTCCACGCAGGCTTCAGCCATCATGGGGTGGACTACCTTGGAGGCTCCGAGGAACTGAGCGCCACCCGGCGCATCGTCACCCATACCCGTGCGACGCAGACCCTCTTCGTACTGCTTGTCGCGCTTCTTGCGGGCTTGGCGGTCGTTGTCAATCAGGTCGATGTACCGCAGGGCCAGCGACTCCAACTCGCGCACGCTGATGACTTCCTCAGCCAAGTTGGCGTAGAAGTCCTCGTCCTCGGCTGGGCCTTTAAAGTCTTGCAACTTCACCACAGCAGAGCCATCAGGCAACTCCTCGACATCAGGCTCCTCGCCGGGGAGCATATCCACCTCAGCGCCACCGTCGTCAGTCATGCGAACGCCTTCGATGTAACGGTCTTCATCTGGGCCAATTGGGTAATCTGTTGCCATGTGTAATCCTTATCGTGCCATAGCGGTAAGTCCGCCTACTCGTTTCTTGGGAGTCTCGGAAGCCTCTTTAGCGCCCTTGAATAATTGACTGCCCTTTTTGATTCCCTTTTTAATCATGCCTGCTGGCGCAAGAATTCCTGCGGCAATCTCAGCCAAGGGGAACTCGTTCTCCCCAAGCATCCCAGCTTGCTTCATCTTTTCTATGTATTGCTCAGAGCCAAACCAAGGCTTTTCAGAAGCCAAGTTGGTTCCAGCAACAGCGTCAGGAATCATTAACCCCAAGTTCACCAAGTCAGGTATGCCGCCAAGGTATGAAGCGCCAGTGCGCAAGGCAAAGTCCTTCATGCCACGCAAACTTTTGAACTGGTTGTACTCGTCAAGCAACTCATCCTTTGCCATCTTGCCAACTTTTCTAGCAACGATTGGCGCGTTACGCTTGGCTGTTTCCCATTGCTCTTTGCTCAAGCCAATCTCATCAGCACTGACACCCAACTCTTCAGGGGAGAACGTGCCGCCACTGGTGGTGAGTCCGCCTTTGTCCATGAACTGCAACTTCTTGAATACACCTCCGCCTTCGGCCTTCTTCTTTTCCTTTTTGTCTTTTGCCAATAGGTCAGGAGCCGCTACGCCCATCGTTGCCGCAATAGCGGCAGTTTTACGCCAAGGGTCAAAAGCGGCAAAGCGTGAACGAACATTGTCGGGGTCAAGGCTAATTGTGTGTTCATTGCCAATGTTCAACTCATGGTTTTTGAATTGCGGCGTATGGCGTATTTCATCAACGCCAAAGTGTTTTATAAAGTCGCCAGCGGCTACACCGCCAGACACAATGTCTCCAGTGTAAGGGTCATACAGACCGCTTTCACTGCCTGTTTTTTTAACCGCATTAAACACATCACGGGCAGGTATTGCTCCGCCGTAATCTTGAACGGTTTCATAGATTGGGTTTGCCTCCCCGCCAAGTTCCCTAAATTCATCTAAAGCCTCATTAAATTTTGCGGTGTGCGGCGTGTCAACATAAGCGTCAGCCGCCTCATCGTAATGCTCAAACGGGCCAATTGTTATTGGGTCTTTTTCTGGCGCATCAAGGTGGATTGATTTATTGGAGCGAATTTTCAGGGGATAAACAACGCCCAGATTGTCAGCGCCAGTTGTGTTCTTCAAAATAATTTCTTGCTGGCGCGGGGTCAACATCTCGTCACTCATGCGGCGATGGGTCTTGGGCCAATGCTTTTCCATATCGTCCATACCCTTGTTAACTTTGGAGCTTACGTCAGGGCCGTAGATGCTTGCGTAGTTACGGCTAGCGTCTTCAGGCGAATCGGTTGAGTACACGCCCTTGCCTGCGTGACTTTCGGTGGAGCCTGCTCCGGGGTCAAGTTTCTTGATGTCGCGGAATGAGCCGTGGTAAGTGTCGCGGTCGAAGCCCATAGCCTTTGCTCGTTGCTCAGGCGTGTTGTCCTTGGGCAACCCTAGCCCGCCTTTGGCTGGCGGCAGTGCGGCGCGTTCTTGCGCCAGCTTGAGCGCCTCCGCTTGGGGGGCATCCTCGAACAGTTTCTTGAAGACCTTACCAACACCCTTTACGACGCGACCAGCATCCGCCATGTGAATGACGCCACCATTGGCTTTAGATTCAATTGCGTCTAATGCGGCGTTGTAATGATTTTGGAACTTACCGTAGTTCATCTGACGAGCGTTATCTATGCCGCCCTCGGAAATATGCTCTAAGGCGTGGTCAATCAATTGGTTAACGTGGTCGGAATGGATTGGGCCAACTCCAGTCATGGCAGATTTCATCTTGTCTACAGGCATGGTTGCTTCCAAATCCTCAATCTTGTAGACAGGTACGTCCTGCACGCCTAGCTGGCGCAGGGCTTCAAGCCTGTGTTGGCCCTCAATGACGTTGTTGTCTTGGTCAACAATGATGCGACTGATGTAGCCGTCGGGGCTGGCTATCTTGCTGGCAAGTTCTTTGACCCGCTGGCGCTCAGTCGGGTCTGACATCCGAACCCCGCCAGACAAGTCATCAATTTTCACCGTTTGGTTGCCTACTGGCCTTGAGTGCATGAAGTTGGATTGGCGCACGTTCAACACGTTGTCGCTTGGCGGCTTAATCTTCAATGCCAACGGCTCTGCCTCTTGAAACAATTTCTTTCCTGCGTTGGCGATACCTTTGATTACTCTTCCTGCATCCGCCATGTGAACATCGCCGCCTTCTGCGTAGACGTCTGGCAACTTAATGGCTTGGCGTTCAGACGCATTTGGTGTAAATATATTAGGCTGAGGCACAACAACATTTCCAGTCATCTCTAGCTCATCACGCAATGCTTGAAGATATTCTTCTTGGCTTCTGCGCGGGAACGGTTCACGCAACTCAGAGCGCGGCAACAACTGAACCAACCCGGCCTTCTCGCCACGTTGGGCCATTGCTCTATTGCGATGACGCCCCTCATGCCCAGAAATAAAAGGAATTAAAGGTAAACCATACTCTTGTTTGTTTATTTCTAAAAACGGTACATCATGGTACTCATCAACCCCCGCTAGATAATTAACGTACTCATCCGTTGGAAGATTTTCTTTTTTTGGCCCAGTACCGGGCCACGGTTTTTCTCTAGGCATTAAAGGCGTTGCATACCTCTCAAAGTCAGAAGGGTTGATAGTCATCAATCCTTTCGCGTTGTCGCCAGTGAACGCTTGCCGCAAAGCCTCTTCTCTGTACATTTGCTCAAGGTTTGGTATCTCGTCAGCCGCACGCTCAACACGACGCGCACCAAAGTCACCCTTGCTTTGACGAACGGCCTCCTTAACATTGCTGATTTTGCTTGGAATGATAATGCTGGGGGCTGGCAATTCAATGTTTGCAGCCTTCTGCAATTTCTCAATTGCTGGTGCTTCATCAGCAAACAGCTTCTTGAAGACCTTGGATGCGCCCTTGACCATCTTGCCACCGTCAGCTTTGTTCAGGTCAGGCTCATTGAGGTCGTAGGTTCCACGGTTGCCGATGGCGCTCTTCACGGTGTTGGGGTCGTAGGCCACGACCTCGCTCAACTCGCCATTGCGGTATTGGGCCAAGCCGTCATACCCAGCGGCACGGGCGCGGGACTCGACCTCTTTGCCGATGTAGCCCTTTTGGTCGTAGGCACGCTCAACCATGCGAGTGGCCTTGTCCTCGTCCATGCCCAGCTTGGTCAGCGCCTCAATCATGGGGTCGCCGTGGGTTCCTTCGATGACAAGCGGGTTCCTAATCTGGGCGTGGACTGGCAACATATTGCCGCCCTCCTGCGATGGAAGGATGTTTCCTGAGTTGCGCTGGTTAAGCGCCTTCAAGCCCGTGTCTGCGTGATGCTCACTTGCCAGCATTGCCGCAATTGCGTCGTCGTTGGGAACGCCGCTGTAGCCGCTTGCGTGGGCCGAACTAGGGGTAAGGTACACCCCAGAGCCTAGGGAGCCTTCCTTGCTGGCTTTAATGCGCTTGATGGCCTCAGTTCTTTTGCCGCCCTCGGTCGCAGTCGTGCCGTGGTACAGGCGTTGCTGAATCTTGCTTGGCTCAAGGAAGCTGGCGAGGTTAGCGTCACGGGTAACCATCGGCAGGACATCGTCGCTGAACATCTTCTTGAAGACCTTGGCTGTACCCTTAACAACCCTGCCAGCATCCGCCATATGCGGGACACCACCATCACCCATGCTGAGTCCTTCCTCCTCCCGCTTCTTAAACACCTTGGTAAGCCAGTGGTCTTCGCCGTCAATGGCTCCGCCCTCCTTCTGGCCCGCCTTCTGCATCTTGCTCAACAGCTTGTCGGTCAACTGCACCGTCGGGTCGTTCTTGGTGTAGTCCATCAGCGTGACAGGTCGGTTCTTGCCCTGAGCGGCTAGGTCAAGCAACTTCTGAGCCTCCCAGTCGCTGTACACGTCCCTAATAGGCACGGGCAAATAATTAACGTCTAAGTCTTCGCCAGTCAAAATCTTGCGATAGTCGCTGTGCAAGTCAGGGCGGTCAAGAACATTACCCTCAAGCCTGAACAGCCTGTTGCCCAAGTC
>Ga0209087_1000813_pt1 | contig 19279 bp, 23 predicted proteins | sample S_130805_EF_Meta_FD_187321 | JGI IMG/M metagenome (GOLD analysis project Ga0209087, IMG submission 187321) | Freshwater microbial communities from Lake Simoncouche, Canada to study carbon cycling - S_130805_EF_MetaG (SPAdes) (version 2) | ecosystem: Environmental > Aquatic > Freshwater > Lake ... | reverse complement strand
ATCTGGTGCTTCTGTCACAGGTGCTCAAGGACCACAAGGTCCGCAGGGTCCATCTGGTGCTTCTGTCACAGGTGCTCAAGGACCACAGGGGCCATCTGGCCCTGCAGGTAGTGGTGGTGGCACATCTATTGTTATTAAAGATGAAGGTTCTAATATTACAACAAATGTTGCTAGTATTAACTTTGTTGGTTCTGGTGTTACTGCATCGAATACAGGTAATGATGTAACGATCACCATTAGTGGCGGCGGTGGCAGCGGAAATGCAAATGTAACTGTATCTTCCTCTGCTCCATCTGGCGCAAGAGCAAATCAAGATTTCTGGTGGGACAGTGACACTGGTATGCTCAAGATTTATTATAACGATGGTGATACTTCTCAATGGGTCGACGCTGTTACTAGAGTAGCTGGTAATACTGGTAACACTGGTCCACAAGGTCCTCAGGGAGCACAAGGTCCATCGGGGCCAAGTGGTGCTGGTGCTCAAGGTCCACAGGGACCACAAGGTGCAGCAGGTTCTCGCGGATTAATGGGTGGTGTTAATTATGTATTCAGCGCATTCAATACTGCGAACTCTGATCCAGGTGTTGGAAATATTCGCTATAATAATACCACAATCAGTTCTGTAACTCAGCTATACATTGATAATATTAATGGTGATTCAACCGATGTTGGTACTTGGATTAATTCTTGGGATATAAGCTCAGCAGTACCAACAGGGTATGTTGTAATCAGTAGTACTGATACTGGCAATCAATTTACAAATATTTTTGGTGTCACTTCAGTTGATGCTCAGTCTGGTTATTATACAGTTAATGTAACTTATCTGAGTGGATCAATTGCATCTGCAGCAGCAAATGTTTCTGTTAACTTTTCTCCTGCTGGAGCAGCAGGTCCTCAAGGACCACAGGGACCACAAGGTCCAGCGGCATTCAATATTAAAGGAACCATCGCAACAGTTGGAAGTCTACCAGGAAGTCCAGCAGCAAGCGATGCATATATACTAACGTCGAATAACACATTATGGACTTGGACTGGCTCAGCATGGGTCAACAGTGGTCCAATTGTTGGTCCGTCTGGCCCGTCTGGTCCAACGTCGGAAATCGGTTTTCAATTTTTACTTGCAGGAATGTGAGGTAATTCACCATGGCAATGATTTATAAAGTTTTGGGTCAAACTGACACACCAAATACTAATGTCATAACACTCTATACTGTACCATCAAGTGCGCAGTCAGTTATCTCAACGCTTGTTGTTTGTAATCGCTCTTCTGCGAATTCAACTTACAATGTAATGGTTCGACCATCAGGTAATACACTTGCAAATCTGCATTATCTAGCATATAATGGTTCATTACCTGCATATGATACTGTTGCATTAACTCTTGGGTTATCACTCGGAAATAATGATGTGATTAGTATTCAGGCAGGAAATGCAAACAATACTTCGTTTAGTGTGTTTGGAACGGAAATTTATTAATAAGAGTTAGCAATGGCAATTAATTTTCCAAGTTCACCAAGTACAAATGATATCTATACCTATGGAGGGAACTCCTGGCAATGGGACGGAGAGTCATGGAACAGCGTAGGTGTTGGATTTGTTATAACTTCTGCTGCTACACGCGATGAATTTACAGGTACTGGTGCTTGCACAACATTCACTCTGACAGCAACTGCGAATACTGAAGGTTCAACACTCGTATTCGTTGATTCAGTTTTTCAATCTAATTCGGCTTATAATGTCTCTAATAATAGTACCTCTTTAGTATTTACTTCAGCGCCATCGAATGGCTCGAAAATTACTGCATATACTATTGGTGCTCCACTTGGGCCACAGGGTCCTTCTGGTCCTTCTGGCCCATTGGGTGGTGTGGGTACTGGTAATCCTGGATCGTTCCTTACATCATTTACTGCAGACGGAACTCAAACAATATTCGTATTGAATATCACACCGACTACTAAATCACACACAATTGTATTTGTTGATCGTGTTTATCAACGTTCCACTGCTTACAGTCTTTCCGGATCAAATCTAACATTTAACACTGCACCACCAAACGCAGCAGTCGTAGATGTTATTACAATTGGTGATTCTGGACCAACAGGTCCGACAGGTCCATCAGGACCTAGTGGTGGTCCGACAGGTCCACAGGGACCAACGGGTCCATCTGGCCCTTCCGGTGGTCCTCAAGGTCCACAAGGTCCTTCCGGCGCAGGTCCGACTGGTCCATCCGGTCCATCTGGTCCAAGTGGTGGACCAACGGGTCCATCTGGTCCAGCTGCAATTCTTTCAAAGACTTATAATATGGTTGGTCCTCTTACAATACAAACGGGAACTACTCGATTTTATCCACCTGCAAATGTGACATTAAAGTCGGCATATTTTACTGTCGGAACTTCTCCGACTAGTGGCAATTCAACCGTAAGTATTATTAAGAACAATACGACGACCCTAAATACAATAAATATCATTATTGGTAATTATATTTCAACGAATACAGCTATAAGTTCGACGTTAAAAACTAATGAATTTTTAACTGTGACTACATCTGCATCAGGACTTGCAGCGAATGGCGCATTAACAGTCACATATACCATTGACTAAATCGTAGGATAAAACATGTCTGTAACAAATACGCAATTTGCAACAAATAGTTACAAGGTAACTATTTCCAACGAACTCGTTGATTCTAATAACGTCATTGCTGGTGTTAATACTGCGATCACAACTCTTGGTTGGACTTCTTACGATACAGTAAACCAGACGACGTATTCACCGATTGTTACGAAAGTTTATCGCGTTCTTAACGCTGACGGAACCTCATACAAATATGCAATTTTAAGATACGATACAATCAAACTTCGTTTAAATCTATCAACTTGCGAATCTTGGAATAACTCTACTCACGTGGCAACAAATGAATCTTGGCACAATGATGGCTGCTTCTATCATGGCTATGATCTGCGCTATAGCATGATTCTTGTAAATGCTACAGGGAGACATCTATTAATACAAAGTTACATTATTAATGAGCCTGGACACTGGGCTGGTATTTTTGAAGCAGAGCGTATTGCCTCCGAAGATACTAGTGCTAATACTGTGCCAAATTATTTCTATACAAACTCATTAATGTTTGGTACTCCATGGGGTATTGAAGGTAATAGAACAGCAAATACCAGTCAAGTTATGGCGGTGTTTCCAAGAACAGCTGATAATCAGACTGATTATGCTGCTGCTTCAGTATATGCTCCAACAACTTCGCGCGGAATGTGGCCACCATATATTCCTTCAGGAAATACTGGTAACACTGGCGCAAATAGTGTGTTTACTGTTGCTGGTATGGATCCAAATAATCTTCACTTGGGTACATGGTATCTAAACATTGGTGCTGGCGCTACTGGTCAGACTAACTCTTCCTCTATTTCTACCACTGGCGGAACTTGGGGCTGGGATGGTGGCGCAGTTCCAATATCTCCAATTTCTATTGATGCAATTAAAAAGCATATGCCATTTGGTCGTATTTACGATATGTCGATCACTCGTCCGATGGGTGGTCAATTAGACACCACATATTTTACTTGCAATACTGCTGGTGGTTGGGTAGATAATACTGGTTCAAACACTGAACTGCTTATTATGCCATTTAATGGTGGATTTGAACAATATTACTCGAATAATTATCCATCGACTGCGCCAGACCCAAGCGTCCCTAATTCTGGAATTAAAGTCTCTTGGTCTAACAACTTTAATGTTGTATATTCTACGACAGTATCTGTTGGAAATAACGTTTGGGCAGCTGGTAATAATGGTGTTTGGGTTTGGAATCAAAATGCTGGTGCAAATACTACTGCGAACATCATATATTTTAATTCTAACGGTATTCTTGATATTATATTTGACGGTTCTCGATCGATCTATGGAACAACGAATACTGGATTGATTCAAATCGACACTGAGACATATGCAACAAATACTATCACATCAAGCAATATGACTTCTCAGGGTGGGTGTGGGTATTTAAACATGGATAATTCGTTTATCTATGCCACAAATAGAACTTCATCATCGACGCCATACTGTCATATGATTTATCGTTCAAATAATACTGTTGCACCTAACGTCATTACTCTTGCTGCCTCTGTTGCATTAAATGTTGCCTCTGGTTGGAGCACTCCAATGCCAGATTATGCTGGGTTCGTTTATCTTTCAAATGCACCTGGATCAGTCTCTAACCAGCAAAAAAGAATGCTTGTTGCCAATGTACAGGGTGCAAATTCCACAGCTATTGGATTTAATCTAGGAACCGCCAACTCGCTGCAACCATGGTATTCTACTGCAGCGGCTGGGCACGTTGCAACTTTTGAATATGATAATATCTGGGTTGAGTATAATTCTGGTAGAATTTATCACTTCCAGGCGAATACTGGATCTTCTAATTTTATAGAATACTCAAGCGACAGAACATTTACACAGCTTGCAAATGCAAATGCTTTTACTGTTAGCTGGTCGACTGTTGCTGGACATCCTTCGCAGTTGGATTACTATCATAAAAATACAACGTTGGATTATCGCGGTGACTTAAATATTATTCAACATCGTGGTCAATTCCTCATTCAATACAAAAGACCAGGCGTTCCAGTAGGTACATTAAATGCTTCTATGACTAGATTTGTACTTCATCACCCAGCGCCAAATCTTAATAATACTAATAAAATTCAAGGATTTTTATCTACGACTTTTGTAACAGGTAATACTGCGGCATATTGTGGAATTGGTCTAGCATCAAGCAATTTACAATTTGGATCAAATTATACGAGTACAAATGGTATTCGTGTGCAGAACAGCATATTCAATGGCAACGTTGAAAATAGAATTCAAACTAGCGCAGGACATTTTAACCTGTATCCGTTCGGTGGAATTCCAACTGGTCGTCTACTGATTAAAGCCTAAGAGAGAATAAAATATGAGCGTAACAAATACACAATATTCAACAAATAGCTACAGAGTAGTTATAGCAAATGAGTTTGTTGATTCTAATAATACGATTACTGGTGTTAATACTGCGATCACGACCCTCGGCTGGTCATTGTATGATTCTATCGATCAAACAACGTATTCTCCGATGGCTACTCGTGTGTATCGCGTTTTGAATGCTGATGCAGTTACTTACAAATATGCAATCCTTCGCTGGAATACTTTAAAATTAGCATTTAATCTCTCTACTTGCGAATCTTGGAGCACTTCAACTAAGACGCCTACAAACGAATCTTGGCACAATGCTGGCATGTTCTATCAAGGATATGATCTGCGAGATTGCGCTATTTTTGTTGGCGCAACTGCAAGACATCTAGTTGTTCAACCATTCATTCGTAATGAGCCTGGATTATGGACTGCTATTCTAGAATTTGAACGTGTGGCTGGTGAAGACATTTCATCAAATGCTGCTCCATGTTTTGCCTATACCAACTCATTAATGTTTGGTACGCCATGGGGTCAAACTGCCAACAATACAACAAGCCGTTTCATGATGGCTTTCCCTCGCACACCTGATAATCAGACTGGCTCGTATGCGGCTCGTGTTTATGCTCCAGTAACAACTCGTGGTATGTATCCTCCATACTATCCATCTGCTAACGTTGCCAATACTGGCGCGAACTCTGTTTCCATTCTCTCTACACATGATGGTAATGCATTACATCTTGGCTCATTCTATAATACAATCGGTGGTTGGGGTTGGGATCCTTCGAAGTCAATAGTTTCTCCAGTTACTGTGGATCATATTTTCAAGTCAATGCCATTCGGTCGCATCTATAATACTGCGATTACAAAACCATTTGGTTCTCAGACTCTTGACTCAACATCTATCAATGCTGATAGTACAGGTGGTTGGCCAAGTGCTACTGGATCTAACACTGAATTCTTAGGTTTTGCATTAAATGGTGGATCTGAGACAGAGTATGCTAATACTCTTGGTCGTCTATCGGTTTCTTGGTCAAATAACTTCAGCATCATTCCAGGACCATGTGTAGCAGTTGGTAACACTGTATGGTCTGCAGCTAATAATGGTGTCTGGACCTGGGATATGGGTTCTGGTGCAAATACCTCTGCTATTCAGCGTTATGTAAACGCCAATGGTGTTAATGATATTATGTTTGATGGTGCTCGTTCTATCTGGGGCACAACCAATAACGGCATCATTCAAATCGATACTGAAACCTATGCAACTAATGCAAATATTGGTGCAGCTGATCTTGGATGTGCTCAGATTAACATGGACCAGAAGTGGATCTATGCAGGAAATAGAGTTCGCTCGACGACACCAAAACTCTATACCTTCTGGCGCGCAAATGCTAATCTGGCTAACCAGTACACAACTGCTGCCGCTCTTGCAGCAACTTCAGCCTATGGCAAACCAATGCCCGACTATAAGGGTTTTGTTTATGCTGTCACTCAACAAGGCGCGCAAACAACGGGTTCTGGTGTAATTAGACAGGTTGTTTATAACTCAGAAGCAGCCAATGCCAACGTCGGTACAACAAATAATGCCTTCTCAACGGTTGGTACAGTTAACTGGCAGGCAAGTTTCTACTATGAATATAATAATGATGCTCTATACTTCCTAACCAATGAAGCTGGCACGGGAAGAATTGTTTCTTATGCTAATGTGCCAAATACAAATACTTGGACGCAGCTTTGGAACTTTACTGGCTCATTTACTCCAACATCAGTACAGGGAAATCAAACTTATGCTACTAGCCCTGCAACCACTGGTACATGGGACAACTGTGGTGATCTAGTGCTGATGCCGCATCGTGGATATATGCATATTACTCCATTACGTGTTGGTGCAAACCAGATTTCTCAGACAGCATTCTCTACTCTGTCAAGTATTCAGCATCCTGAAACGTCAAACGGTTCGGGTTTCCCATTCACCTTTGGTAATATTACAACTCAAGATATTGGCGTTAATGCCAATGGCTGGCCAACTCACCAATGGACTAATGGTGTTCGTGTATTTCAAACATTATGGCAAAGCAATACACAGGCTCGTATTTCGACAGTTGGTAATCTATATCCAAATACTCAGTTCAATACATATCAGACTGGGCGTCTACTGATTAAGGCGTAATTTATGGCCCAGCTGGCTTTACAAACAAGTAATACTTTTGCATATACTTTTGCACCACAAGGTGGTTCAACGGGTTATATTCTAGCAGCTAATAATAATTCAATTTTAAATATTGGCGGTGAAAGTTGGACGATTGAATTTTGGGCTCGACCAGCTGGTTTGTATGCTGCTGAACAAGGATTGTTCAGCAAACGCCAAGGGCAACTTGGGCCAAATACAAGTTATTATTTATGGGTTCAACCAACTACTGGATACCTTGCATATTATAATGGAACTACATACGCATCAACAGCTAGAATAACTCCAAATATATGGAGTCATATTGCTGTTGTATTTAATCAAGGTGCAAACGCTCGTATATTTTTGAATGGCGTTAATGTAATGACTACAACAGCTGTTACTTCTACGACTAATGTTGAAGCAACATTTAGTATTGGAAGTGCAGTCGGCGGATATCAGTATTATGGTGACATTTCTAATTTCCGCATAATTAAAGGTCAGGCGGTTTATAGCGGAGAATCTTTCACCGTTTCTACTTTGCCATCACAGTTACCGAATAATTCAATTGGCTCACACGCTAGTGGGGCTAATGTAGCTTCATCATTGACGGGAAATGTAATTTTGCTTACATGTAATGACCAATATTTAAAAACTAACGGGAATACAACACTAAACACATTTACAGTTTTTGGTGATGCGTATCCACGTGTAATTGACGAAAAAGAACTTCAAAACTTTTCATACTTTTTTCCAGCAAATAGTTCTGGTGGTAATGCATGTGTTATTGCCACAAACTCTACTAACTCTTTAAATCTAAATGCAGATTTTACAATGGAGATGTGGTATTATCCAACCGTCAATTCTGGAACAGTTATCGAAAGAGGTATCGGGGGAGTTACAAATAACTCTGCTGCTTATATTCTTGCTTGGGACGCACCGAATAACAATTTAAACTTCGCTGTTTCAAACGCCAATAATAATACCTACTGTTTAGGAAGTGTTACTGGTTCGGCAGGTAGCATTGGTACTCCAACATTGAATATATGGAATCATATTGCTATTACTCGTGCAACAAATACATGGCGCGGATTCTTAAACGGCACACTGAACCTAAACGTTGCAACGAATTCTAATACACCATACTTTCCTGCTAACCGTGGATTGACTATTGGGGGTCAGTGGGCAAATGGTGCAACATACGGTTCAGGTATTCCATCTAATACGATTAATGGTTATATTTCGAATCTACGAATTATTCGCGGTAATTCTGTTTATAATGCTGCGTTCACACCGTCAACAACTTCTCAATTATCTAACGTGACGAATACTGTTTTGCTAACAGGATTAACTCCAGCATTAACAGATTTAACAGGTACACATGCAGTTGCAACAAACGGAGTGAGCACAATATCATTCTCAACATTAAGTCCAATAAAAGCATCTTCTGTTGCTAACACTAATGCTGCAAACGTTTCGTTTAGAACAACCGCACAGGGAAAAAGGCTGATAAGAATCTATAACAAATTCGATTATGCTAATTTCGGTCAAGCAGTTAATATATATCCTGTTGTTGGAAGACGTATTGGTAGAATCTATAACAAATTCGATTATGCTAATTTCGGTCAAGCAGTTAATATATATCCTGCTGCCGGAAAAAGACTAGGAAGAATTTATGATAAATTTGACACAGATGAAATCGCATACATGCCCTATCCAACAACTATACTACAAACAGCTAACGCGCAATATCAATTCTGGAGTTAATAATGCATCACATCTTTGAAAAAATCTCAATGCCTTTCGTCTATGGTCCACTCACTCAAGAAGAAGTTGACAGTGTCACGATTGCAAAATCGCTTGTTCCAGAACCAGATGGATATTATGTTGGAACTATCATTGAACAGTCACACTTAACTAGTAAAAAGATCTTTAAGTGGGTTCCACCTAGTATGGAAGAGTAATAAATGTCAGACACATTAAATGGTTCAACGCTGTCAGATGGTTCTGTCACAGAATCTAAACTCGAGACTGCATTCACCACAAAGGTGACAAATGCTTATACCTCTGCAAATAATGCATACGCAAAAGCGAATACTGCAGTTACTAATGATGGGACAATAACAGGTAATCTGACAATTGGAACTAATCTAACTGTTGGTGGCGCATTAATCGTCGGTGAATCATATGAACAGATTAATGTTTCCGCAACTGCGATGGGAGCCAATTTAAACTTTGATATTTTGACTCAGCCTATTTTATATCTAACATCTTCTGCTACTGCAAACTGCACGGTGAACTTTCGTGGAAATTCCACAATAACTTTAGAATCTACATTATCAACAGGAAATTCTGTTACTGTGTCTTTATTAAATACGAATGGTGGTACTGCATTTAAAGCCAATAACGTACAAGTCGATGGTGTTCCTATTACTCCAAAATGGGCAGGTGGCGTTGTTCCTTCTATTGGTAATGCATCTTCAGTTGATCTATACAGCTTCACGATTATTAAGACTGCGAGTTTGACTTATACAATTCTTGCAAGTTTACAGAAGTATGCCTAATCATGCCACAATTAAGTCGCCTGTGTACAATTAGTGGAGATGAAAAAAAGTTAAGAATTCTGGATAGTGTCCCAGTTCAAATCGCACCTGCGCTGAGTGGAGTGACACTATTTGATTTTAGTCAATCTAATAATGGAATATTAGTGGTTACAGCTGGTACTGCATATAATATTACACCAAATGTATTATTCACCGCGAATGTTGTTGCATGGGGTGCTGGTGGCAGTCCAGCAGCTGCTGGTGGTGGGGGATTTTCTACTGGAATTATTCAATTTCAGGCTGGTGTCTCATACAACGTTGCAGCAGGTTCTGCTGGTGCATCCTCTTCTGGAGGTGGCGGATCTGGAATTGAATTTCTAGCGAATGCCAATCCGATTTTAATTGCGGGTGGTGGAGGAGGCGGCGCAAGTGGCGGTGCTGGTGGCGGAGTATTTGCTGCGAATGGAACTGGTCTTGGAGCCACTTCATATGGAGCAGCTTCCCCAGGAACGTATAGAACTGGTGGGCCAGGAACGGGCAGTTCATTCGGAATGGGATTTGGTGGAACGGGAACGGGTGCAGGTGGTGGAGGAATGTATGGCGGTGCACTGAATGCTACCAGTGGCGGTGGTGGTGCTGGCTGGATTAGCCCTTCCATAGATCCAACTGGTAATACGATCACTGGCTCTGGTGCTTCTGCTGCTAATCCAAGTCATCCTCTCAGAGGAAATTTTGGAGATGCTGCGAATAATGGTTTGATAGTTATCACGATACTAAATACTTAAAACTAGAGAATTTAAATGGCATTAGACACAATTTCAACAGGATCAATTACTGGAAACACTTTAATAGTGAGAGCCAATAGTGCATCTAGTGTTAATACCAGCAATGTGAACTTTAATAATACTTCAACAATTTCTGTGAGTGTTCAGCAGGGACCAACTGGAACAGCGAACGTTTCTTTTTCAGCGCCAGCAGTTCGTTCTCTGGCATTTACAATCGCATTAGGTGGATAAAAATGGCTGATACATTTAAAACATTAAATCAAACACTCGGCACATCAAATACCACAGTTTACTCAGTTCCGGCGACTGCAAATGCTATTGTGACTCTTGGCCAACTAGCAAACATCGACGGTTCGGTTTCTGCTGATGCGTATGTTTATGTCACTGATAATGCCTCTGGAAATACGAGAGCATTAGTCTTTAAGACTCCAGTTCCTGCAGGCGCGGCAACGACTTTCGTCACAGGAAAGTTAGCCCTTCGCCCGAATGATTCTATTTCGGCCAAAGCATCAGCAGCCAGCAACGTTGACATCACAGTAAGCGTGATCGAAATAACATGACATATTTTATCGGACGTAGACCTATTATTGATTACCAATCTATTGCTGCTGCGAATGTGGCAGGTGTTTGGTCACTTGATGATATTACGTTCATGCGCGGGTATAATTATGTGACAGACTCGTCTCAATTAACGATTGTTGAGCAATTATTGAGTAGCACGGCGTGGACATGCCCAACTGGTGTTTCCTCTGTCGATTATCTTGTCCTTGCTGGGGGTGGAGGTGGGGGAGGAAATTACGGTGGCCCTAACTTTGCTAGTGGTGGTGGTGGCGCTGGAGGATTGCGAATAGGCGCAGGATTATCTGTCACTCCAGGATCAACGTATACGGTCACAGTTGGCGGCGGCGGCGGTGGTGGTGGTGCCCCTGGAACTCCTGGATCAGCTGGTACTATTTCCTTTTTTGGCAGTTCTCCTGCTGCTCCTGGCGGAATCAATGCTGATGGTGGTGGTTTTGGTGCAGCAGCGCCATCTCCTGCAGGCGCTGCAGTTTCTGGAGGAAATGGTGGTTCTGGTGGTGGCGCGAATCATGCTTCCACCACTCCAGGACTAGGAAATAGACCAAATGCATATACACCAGTACAAGGATATAATGGAGGAATTGGTGCTTCTAATAAAGGTGGCGGTGGTGGAGGTTCAGGTGGTACTGGTTATCCAGGATCATTTCCTGCGCCTTTAGCGGGAAGTGGTGGTGCTAATACAATATCTTCAATTACAGGAACTAGCGTTGGTTATGGCGCTGGTGGTGCGGGAGGTGGGGGGACGGCAGGTGATCCGAACGCAGGTTCACCTGGCAGCGCTGCTGCAACAAATTTTGGTGGCGGTGGAGGGGGATATACTAATAATCCTACAGGTGGCGCTGGCGGCTCTGGCGGCTCTGGTATTGTAATTATCAAATATACCCTCCCACGCGCAAACGCAGTTGTATTCGGCAATACCGCAACATGGGTTGTGCCAACAGGAATCACTCAATGTGATTTCCTTGTTGTTGCTGGAGGTGGTGGTGGTGGAACCTCTCCCTCCACTATGAGAGGCGGTGGCGGTGGTGCTGGTGGAGTACGACAAGGAACAAGATTCCCGCTCACTCCAGGTGCAACAATGGTAGTCACTGTTGGTGCTGGTGGTGCTGGAGTAGTAGCGCCAAGTCTGAGTCCAACCTCACCAGGATCAGCAAGTTCATTCGGTCCAGCAATTTCTGCAACTGGTGGTGGGGGTGGCGGAATAGGCAACAGCCCAGCTGCAGCCTCGGGTGGTCTTGGCGGCTCTGGTGGTGGCGGTGCAGCTGCGGCATCGCCAACTCCAGGTATTGGTAATCCAGGCGGTCCAGGCAATTTTGGCGGATATTATCCAGTAGAAGGTTTTAGTGGCGGCACCGGTGGCCCTGTCGCTGGGCAGGCGGGTGGTGGAGGTGGCGGCGCTGGCAGTTCGGGTAATAACGCTTTCATAGGCGCAGGAGGCAACGGAGGAATTGGGATTGTTTCTTCAATTTCTGGAACATCAATTTATTATGCTGGTGGTGGTGGTGGAGGGGCATCTGGCTCTGCACCACTTGGACCTTCTGGTTTGGGTGGATTAGGTGGTGGCGGTAATGGTGCACCAACAACCGCAACATCTGCTCCAACTAGAACTGGTGGCGGCGGTGGCGGTGGCGGAAATACTGGTGCAGGTGGTGCAGGTGGCTCTGGTATTGTAATTTTAAAACTATATTGAGGTGATTGATATGACAACCGAAACAAAAATATATCAACTTTATGGCATTAACACAGCAATTCAATTGCTACGCCCAAACGCTCGTTGGGAAGCATCAGGGCAAGGATTCACTGTCTGGGAAGATGAACGTCCCTGTCCAACTTGGGAAGAAGTGAAAGAAACGATGGAAAAGATCAAGGCTTTCGAAGATTCCATCAACACCATTTGGACCAAAGAACAAATCAAAGAACTTACTGGTCAATTTGAAGAACTCGAAAAAGTGGGATACACAGGAGAGTTCTGATGACCGTTCGATCAGTAAAATCGAATAAACTTTCTTCAAAAGTTTTTAATGCAAGAAACATCAGAAACCCTGCTGCTCAATACAACGTTGTAGTTTCATTCACTTCAACGACAGTGTGGACCGCTCCGACTAATATTACCTCTATTAATTATCTTATTGTTGCGGGTGGTGGTGGTAGTTTTATTGGTGGTGATGGTAATGCAGGAAACGGTGGCGGTGGCGGCGGTGGGCTTTTATATGGCGAAAATCAGCCTATTACTGCAGGGTACACATATACAATCACAGTTGGTGCGGGTGGATCTGGTGCTAATGGGAGCAATTCTTCTATTACTGGAGCTGATTTCAGCCTTACAGCTGTGGGTGGTGGTCGCGGTGGTCAGTTCACTGTTCAAGGATTCAACGGCGGATCTGGTGGCGGTGGCGGTGGAAGACTTTCCGCAGCTGGTGGTGTCGGGATTTATCTAGGAAGTGTATTTTCTCATGCGCCGAGACAAGGTTATGATGGAGGTGTTGCTCGATCTAATGACCTAGTAGCGCAAAGTGCTGGTGGCGGAGGTGGTGGCGCAGGAGGTGCAGGTGGCAATGGAAATCCATCTACAAATGATGGCGGTTCTGGTGGAATTGGATCAGCACTTAGTTTTTCAGGAGTATCTACCTATTATGCAGGTGGTGGCGGTGCACAAGGTAATGGTCCAGTAAATTCTTCAGGCGGTTTAGGTGGTGGTGGTGGTGGAGCTGTTGTTGGCGGCAGTAGCGAAAATGGAACTACTAACACAGGCGGAGGCGGAGGCGGAAAGCAGTCACCAGCAGCAGGTGGTGTTGGTGGTTCTGGAATAGTGATTATAAGATATTAATATGCCAATCAAAGTATTATCAAAACAAAAATTTTCAGGTAGGAATTTTTATTTTTCTGAAACCACTTCAGTTCCAATTATTACAGCTAATCTTGTTATGAACTTAGATGCAGGAAATTCATCAAGTTATCCTGGGTCTGGAAACACTTGGACTGATTTGAGTGGAAATGGTAATAATGGAACCCTAGTAAATGGACCGACTTATAGTAGTGCGAATGGCGGGAGTATCGTTTTTGATGGGAGTAATGATTATGTTTCTGGAACAATCTCTAATCTAAGTGAATATACATTATCTGCTATGGTTAAAATATTAGCTACGGTAGCAGGTGGTGGTATTATAGGCGGTAATATTACGACAAACCCTTATATTCAATTAGGAGGAGGCACATTTCCTTGGCAATTTAATAGTGCATTCAATTCTAGTTACACACCAGTGTTATCGCAATGGACTTATATTGTCGGAGTGCAGGAATCTGGATCTACTCAACGACTATACATAAATGGGACTTCAGTATCTAGTGCATCTGGCACTTCTAACTTAGGGACAGCATACGCAATTGGTAGAAGAGAAAATGGTCCTGTTTACTTAAATTGTCAAATAGGAGTATCTCAAATATACAACAAAGCACTCTCCGCAGTAGAAATCTTACAAAACTTTTATGCTCTCAAAGATAGATACGGTATATAAATATAGAGTCTTGTTTTATTGGAGGTTTATTGACATGGCACATTTTGCAGAATTAGATGAAAACAACGTTGTGAAACGAGTAATCGTTGTCAGCAATGCAGACACCTCAGATGCAAACGGTGTAGAGAAAGAACACATCGGCGCAGCATTTTGTGAGAGAATACTCGGCGGAACTTGGAAGAAAACTTCTTACAATGGAAATATTCGCAAGCGTTATGCAGGTATTGGCATGACATACAATGCTGAACTCGATGCATTTATTCCAGAAAAACCAGGTGATGGATATACGTTAAATACAGAGACAGCAGACTGGGATCCGCCAGTCTAATATTTGAAATGGAGTTATTATGCAGATTGTTAACCTATTCCCGACAGCACTCGGGATTTTTAATCTAGACCGTGAATTGACCGACGAAGAAAAAACTGTTCTATTCAATCAAGAACAAAGCCCAAATATGGGAAATACGACGAGCAAGGAACGATTTCTCTTGCGGAATCCTGCTCTGGACAGTCTACAGACTTTCATTCAAGAATCAATAAATAGTTACTTCGAGACTATTATTGCTCCTTCAAAGCAAGCAAATCTGTATATCACACAATCGTGGGTGAATTATAGTAATAAGGGTCAGTGGCATCATGCCCACGAGCATCCTAATTCTATTTTATCTGGTGTGTTTTATGCACAGGCGACTGAGAAGGACAAGATCTTCTTTGAGAAAAATCAGTATGAACAAATTCAATTTCCGACAGAAAAGTTTAATACTTATAATTCTAAAACATGGTGGGTTGAAGCATTCCAGAATCGTCTGGTAATTTTTCCTTCTTCATTGCGCCATAGCGTTGCTGCGGTAGAAACTGATTCGACGCGCATAAGTTTATCATTCAACACCTTTGCAAAAGGTGTGATTGGTGCTGAAGAGAATTTAACTCTCCTTGAAGTAGGGCAGATTTACCCCTAACACAACTAAAATACCTAAATAGAGCAACTATGGACGCAGGTGTAATATTTAAAATCATTGCAGAGGTCGGGTTTCCGATCGCTGCAGCACTTGTTGCTGGCGTTTTTGTCTATTTCGTGATCAATTACATTCTCCAAAGCGTCGTAAAGGCGATCAAGGGAATGCAGGGGATTATCATGGGGCTTGAGAATCGTGTAAAAACGATGAACCATGACATTATTCGAGTAGACACGGTGGTGAGTGCAGCATTAGGATTGCGTCCAGACATGGACCGTATTGCACGTGCTGATGGAAAGAATGATGCTAGGAAGGATTGAGGCATGGATCCAACTCTCATCACTGAGATGGTTAAACAGTATGGGTTTCCAATCGTTTCATCAGTTGGAATGGGGTACTTTGTATATTTCATTTATACTTTCGTGACTACAAAGTTGATGCCGATTATCGGCGAGACTAATACTATTTTGGTTGCATTGATTGATCGCATTAGAATGTTAGATAATGACATGATTAGACTTCAACAGAAAGTGAATGTTATTTTGCAAATGCGCGAGGAAGGGACTATCAATGCAAATCAAGATAAAACTGGAAGTATTAAAACTCCTAAGCCTTGAATTTGAATTGTCCTCTCCTGGTAAAAAGAAAGAGGGCGATTCAAATGAAAAGAAAGAGTTACCTGCTCCTAGCACTCCTAGCAAGTAGTGCGTCAGCCACAGAGCTGACTCATCAATTCAAGAATCCTTCGTTCTCTGGCATAAATGCTGGATCGCAGTGGCTCACGATTGAGAATCAGGAGTTCACTCGCAAGAAAACGATCAACGACAAGCTGGAAGCTGCTCTAAAAGACGCAGCCAATCAAGAAGCCAACTCTATTCTAAATCGCTTCATGAACAATCTTCAGTCGAGAATCTATTCTCAGCTGGCTCAACAGTTGACAAACAATCTGTTCGGGCAGCTTGGAGATGCCACTGGGTCCTTTGATCTTGACGGCAACGTGATTCAATACACTAAAGATTCGGAAAATATTACTCTAACCATCACAGGGTCAGACGGTAATGTTACAAAGATTACGATTCCTACAAGCGGATTTAAGTTTTAACATGTTCAGTCATCGACTAGTATTATTACTGGCGAGTCTTTTTGTATCAGGTTGTATTTCTACAACAGGCAACGGATTGCTTGACATGAAAGACAAGCCAAAAAATGAATATGCTGCGCTGAAAGAATTGAAAAATATTAAGCCACCAGAACGCCAAGTCGTTATAGCGGTTTATGATTTTCCAGATTTAACGGGGCAGAGAAAAGATAAAGATGGAACGTCGAGCCTTTCTACTGCGCTGACTCAGGGTGGAACTGCGATTCTGATTGACGCATTGAAGAATGCTGGCGGCGGAACATGGTTCAAAGTTGTTGAGCGAAACAGAATTGATGATCTGGCTAAAGAACGTCAGATCGTGCGACAGACTAGAGAAGAATATCTCGGCAAAGATGCCAACAAATTAGAGCCAATGCTCTTTGCTGGTATCATGCTTCAGGGTGGTATTATTGGATATGACAGTAATATTACCACAGGCGGATCAGGGGCAAGGTATTTGGGGATTGGAGCAACAGCCCAGTATCGCAAAGATCAGGTTGTGGTTGCTTTGAGAGCGGTGTCTACAAACACTGGTGAAATATTAATGAATGTGCAGACATCGAAAACGATATTATCAGTCGGAAATGATTTGACAGTTTTTAGATTTATGGATGCAGGAACTAGATTGGTTGAAGCTGAGGCTGGAATGACTGCTAATGAGGCTAATACGATTGCAGTTAAGATGGCAATTGAGGCAGCTGTGGTACAATTGATTCAACAAGGAATCAGCAAAGGATACTGGGCATATGACCCAGCATTTAAGGATTTAGTACAGGAGACTAAGAAATGAAAAATGCTATCATGGCATTCTTTATTATGTCTGTGATGGCAACTTCGTTAGCATACGGTCAGTCAACAACCAATTCAATCTACATTGATCAGGTTGGTGATAATGGTAATATCAGCATCGTTCAGAAAGGTCAGACTAACAAGATCGGAACTGAACAGGCTAGAGTAATTCTACAGGGCGACGCTCAAACTGTCACTGTGAAACAAGAAGGTAATAATAATCTTATTACTGGAAAAGTTGAACAGGCTGATAATATTGATTACGACATCAATATGACTGGCGATAATAACTCGCTGAATCTAGATCAAGGCGACGGCGCTTCTGTGGCTGGTTCAAAGCTGGTGCTTGCAGTGACTGGCGATTCAAACACATTGGCGTTGACGCAGGGATCAACTTCATCGGCTACAAATGCTGATCAAGAAATTCATATTACAGGTGACGGTAACGCTCATACATCGACTATTAATGCTGATGATGTGAAGAACCGTGTTACAGTTGTTGGTGACAACAATACTGCAACGATGACGCAGGATGGATTTGCTGGCAAGGAAGTCACTTCTACTGTAACAGGTAATGGCAATACCATTGGCATCAATCAAAAGAGTACGTTAAATGTCGACAAAATTGATATTACGCACACTGGCAATGGTAACACTATTACTATTAATCAGTGCAATGCAGGTGTCGCTTGCTAGTATTGGACAGATCTCTGATTTAAAAGGAACGAGCGAGGTTGTTAGGAAGGCTTCAAAGCTGGACGGCAAACTCGCTCTTCCCATAGAGCAGCTTGATAATATTCAGACTGGTAATGGTCGCCTTGAGATTAAATTCGTTGACGATTCTAACGTCAAGATTACAGAGCACTCGAAACTAGTCATCGACGACTTTGTTTATTCAGGAAAGCCTAATACTTCTAAGATGGCACTGAAGTTCGCCTCTGGCACTGTGCGTTTCGCCACAGGTCAGAACGGCAAGATGGATAAAAACAACATCAACCTACAGACTCCAACAGCCACGATTGCTGTTCGCGGAACTGACTTTGCCACCACGGTTGACGACTTCGGTAAGAGTCTGATCATGCTATTGCCTGAAGAGGATGGAACCGTTGGCGAGATTACGGTTTCTAATGCAGCAGGAATGGTAATTCTTAATCGTGCGTTTCAAGCCACGATGGTCTCAACAATGGACTCTCGCCCATCTCCGCCAGTGATTCTAAACCTTTCGCTAGACGCGATTGATAACATGCTGATTGTCTCTCCTCCAAAAGAGGAAAAGAAAAACGACGAACTGGCTGACAAGCGCCGCAATATCCTTGACCTGTCAGAGCTGGATATTGATTATCTCAAAGATACTTCGTTAGAAGAAAATCAATTCACTTCCGATCTAGACATCAATATGATTAATGTTGATGTGCTTTCAGAGGACTTTCTAGCCACTAATTCAATGTCGGCTGACGGTTGCCAGACTAAGAATAACATCAAACTCTGTGGAACGAATTTCGGTACAGATCAGACCACACAGTTCATCACCATTATCAGCGGTGACTATATTCGCATTACTCGTCAGTCTGGACAGTTGGTGGACTTTCGATTTAAATCTGACGTTGGTAAGACGTTATACATAGATGGTGGGAAGCCATATTTGATAGAGATTAATGATCCAGCTGGAGGCACGAAAATAAATGTCAAGCAAGGCGATTAAAAGCATTCTATTAAGCCCATGGCTGGCTCTCATAACCTTTGGATTTCTATTATCCATCAAGGTTGCCGACCCATATCTCGTCGAGATGGGGCGACTCAAGTTCTATGATTATCTAATGATGAAGGCTCCGATTCAGTCGGATCAAATCG
>Ga0209087_1000811_pt1 | contig 19280 bp, 20 predicted proteins | sample S_130805_EF_Meta_FD_187321 | JGI IMG/M metagenome (GOLD analysis project Ga0209087, IMG submission 187321) | Freshwater microbial communities from Lake Simoncouche, Canada to study carbon cycling - S_130805_EF_MetaG (SPAdes) (version 2) | ecosystem: Environmental > Aquatic > Freshwater > Lake ... | reverse complement strand
AAGTTACGAGGAAGAAACCGAGGTACGTTCTCGTACAACTCCAGCGGTAATCATTTTGGGAAGTGGTCCCAATCGGATTGGGCAGGGAATTGAGTTTGATTACTCATGTGTTCATGCCTCCTTCACTTTGCGCGAGGCTGGTTACGAGACAATCATGATTAACTGCAATCCAGAAACGGTTTCTACGGATTACGACACTAGTAATCGGTTGTATTTTGAGCCGCTAACCCTTGAAGATGTGCTGGAAGTTGTACATGCTGAATCACTTGCAGGCCCGGTTCTCGGTGTAATCACTCAGCTAGGTGGACAAACGCCACTTGGTCTTGCTGCTGGACTAAAGGCTAACGGGGTAACAATTTTAGGAACTTCACCTGATGCTATTAATTTAGCTGAAGAACGCGGTGCTTTCGGAAACATCCTTGCAGAACAAGGCTTATCAGCTCCTCAGTTTGGAATGGCTTCATCGCAATTAGAAGCGACAACGATTGCACATGAAATCGGTTATCCAGTACTTGTACGCCCTTCATTTGTTCTTGGTGGACGTGGCATGGAGATTGTTTACGATGATGCTGCTCTAGGTGGCTTCATCACACGCGCAACTGACATAACTCCTGACCACCCAGTCTTAGTCGATAGATTTTTGGACAATGCGATCGAGATAGATGTGGATGCTCTTTTTGACGGTAACGAACTCTTCCTTGGGGGAGTAATGGAGCACATCGAAGAAGCCGGTATTCATAGTGGTGATAGCGCATGCGTGCTTCCATCTATGACCGTTACAGATGAGCAGCGAGCAGAGATTCGCGTTGCAACGGAGAAGATTGCACGTGGTGTTGATGTGCGAGGATTAATCAATATCCAATTCGCAATAGCTGACAACATGCTCTACGTTCTTGAAGCCAATCCACGGGCATCTCGTACAGTTCCGTTCGTTAGTAAAGCAACAGGCGTGCCTTTAGCCAAGGCTGCGGCAAGAATCTCAGTTGGAGCAAGCATCGCAGAACTGCGTGCTGAAGGGTTGCTACCTGCAAACGGTGATGGAATAGCAAAGGGTATTTCGGTCAAGGAAGCGGTACTTCCATGGAATAGATTCCGCCGCACTGATGGCAGAGGTGTTGATGCAGTACTCGGACCTGAAATGCGTTCAACCGGCGAAGTAATGGGTATTTCGCCAACATTTGGTGAGAGTTATGCAAAGAGCCAGATTGCCGCATTTGGACCGTTGCCAAAGTCTGGAACAGTATTTATTTCGCTGGCCGATAAGGATAAGGCAACAGGCATTGAGCCAGCTAAGGGTTTTTCTGATTTAGGTTTTCATATTCTTGCCACGGATGGAACAGCTCTGTTCCTACAAAAGCACGGTATAGAGTGCACCACAGTTCGTAAGAATTCTGAGGGAACTGGTGCTATGGGCGAAAAAACTATTGTCGATATCATCAATGCGGGCGAGATTGACCTTGTTATTAATACCCCGGTTGGCCGTGGAACCAGAGCAGATGGCTGGGCAATCCGCACAGCAGCTGTCCAGAGATCCATCCCGTGCATAACAACAACAGCTGGTTTTAGTGCAGCGGTAGATGCGATTACATTCCTGCAAAGTAGTCCGCTCAGTATCAAATCACTGCAAGAGTGGTTGGCGTAAATGTCACAGATAAACAAAAGCGCCGCACAATTATTGGCTCCTGTTGTCAGCAATAAAAAGGTTGGTCAATACCATCAAATAATCATTAACGTGGGTGATCTCGCTTCTCTTTGCAAGCCAGGAAATTTTGTGGCAATCAATGTTGGCGGTGATTCCTCCAGCATGATCTTGCGCCGTGCGTTTGCTATCTCTCGTGTGTCAGTAAGCGCGACATTTGGCGGAACCATGGAACTTATCGTTGCTCCACACGGTCAGGGAAGTAAATGGTTATGTGCACAAGGTGAAGGTTCGGTACTAGATATCGTGGCGCCACTTGGCACGGCATTTGGAATCCCTACCGAGCCTGTTCCAGTTCTCTTAGTAGGTGGCGGTTACGGTTCAGCTCCATTGTTTGGTTTAGCCGAAGTTTTAAATGCTCGCGGGTGCAGAGTAGATATGTTGTTGGGTGCTAGTACGGCTTCAAAGATTTACGCACCCATGGAAGGAAAGCGTGCCGTCAACTCAATTCGCATTTACACAGAAGATGGAACTATGGGCCAGATAGGCCGAGTGACCGATCCAATAGCCGAAATCATAAAGGATCTCGATATTGCTGTCGTTTATTCTTGTGGACCAATGGCGATGCTCTCTGCGATTACTAAGATCACGGATTCTCTGTCAGTGGTTCACCAATGTGCAGTTGAAGAAGCGATGGCTTGCGGGATTGGTGTGTGCATGACCTGCGTACTTCCAGTTCAGAATGATGATGGAACTATTTCGATGTTGCGCTCTTGCATCGATGGTCCGGTAATGGACGGATCGAAAGTTCAGTGGAACTCGGTCGGTAAGGCGCTATGACGACTATAGATTTCTCCACAACGATCGGAAACACCTGGTTTCCCGCTCCAACATTTACTGCTAGTGGGTGCGCAAGTTCAGGCAGGGAGTTAGCCCAGTTCTTCCCACTTCGGGATATGGGCGGAGTTGTTACTAAGTCCGTAATGTCGAAGGTGCGTACGGGACGCCCAACCCCACGAATGGCTGAAACCCCAAGTGGAATGCTCAATTCGATTGGTCTGCAGGGCCCCGGAATAGATGCCTTTATTGCAAAAGATATTCCCTACTTAGTGGAACAAAAGGCTCGCATAATTGTTTCTATCGCTGGTGAAACAGTTGAAGAGTATTCAACGTTAGCTAGAAAGCTTCGATCCGTTTCCGGAATTAGTGCAATAGAAGTAAACATCTCCTGTCCGAACGTTGAAAATCGAGGACTAGTTTTTGCCTGTGATCCTGAGGCCTCTCGCCGAGTTATTGACGGAGTCCGACGAACTATCGGGGGAGAGTTACCGATCATCGCCAAGCTCTCACCGGATGTGACTGATTTAGTGTCGATCGCTCGAGGAGTTGTTGATGCAGGAGCAGATGGCTTGGCCTTAATCAACACCGTTTTAGGAATGGTCATCAATGTTGACACTATGCGTCCGCATTTAGGTGGGAAGACTGGTGGTCTTTCAGGACCTGCAATTAGACCGATAGCAGTTCGCGCTGTGTACCAGGTACATGCAGCACTTCCGCAAGTTCCAATTCTTGGTATGGGTGGGGTTGCTACTGGTAAAGATGCACTCGAAATGATTTTGGCTGGAGCAAGTGGCGTCTCAATCGGCACAGCTAGTTTTGGGAATCCCACTGCGATTATGAAGATCCAAAATGAACTCAAGCAATTGTTGATCGATCGTGGTTTTACATCACTAAAGCAGGCCGTTGGATATGCCCACAGAGCTGAGACTGAGCAAGCCGATGTCTAAAGCGCCAATTGTTCTAGCGGTTGATACACCTGATCTTGAAACTGCGATCCAATGGGTCAAGGCCACTCAAGATCATGTTTCGGTTTTCAAACTTGGCTTGGAGTTCTTTCTTACCTTTGGTAGTGATGGCGTAAAGGCAATAAAGGATGTAACGGACTCAGATATTTTTCTGGACTTAAAACTCCATGACATTCCACATACTGTAAGTGGTGCCGCAAAAACGGTCTCACATCTAGCACCCCGTTTTCTAACGGTCCATGCATCGGGTGGAAGCGCCATGATCAAGGCAGCTGTTGAAGCAGTTCCTGCATCACACATAACGGGTGTAACAATTTTGACTTCGTTGTCAGAGGGTGATGTGTCTGATATTGGATATAGAAGCAATGCTCTCGATTCTGCTGTCGGTTTAGCAAGAATTGCCGTCGCAGCCGGTGCTGGTGCGATTGTCTGTTCTCCTTTGGAAATCGCAGTAATACGCGCCGCAGTTGGTAATTCGCCAATTATCATCACACCGGGTGTTCGCCCAGCCGATGCCTCGGCCACGGATGATCAAGTGCGCACCATGACGCCGAAGGGTGCGATATCAACTGGTGCGAATTTGGTCGTGATCGGGCGACCAATCACACAGAGTTGGAAACTAGGTGCTCTGGCAATGAGTGAGCGTGCTGCGCAAATTTCTTCGGAACTTATCTAGATAACCGCTAGATTTGTCATATGGGATCGCCTCCACAATTAACTCCTGAGCAACGCCAAGATGCGTTGTTAAAGGCTGCAGCATCGCGAAAGCGACGTGCAGAAGTTAAGGTCAAAATAAAAAACGGTGAATTCACAATAGATACGATTCTTGAGATAGCCAAGACTGATGACGCCGTAGGCAAGATGCGAGTAAAAGAGTTGTTGGAATCATTATCTGGTGTGGGAAAAGTTCGAGCACTATCCCTTATGGAGCGATTAAATATCTCTCCGACCCGTAGAATTCAGGGCTTGGGTCGCTTGCAGGTTAAACAGTTGCGTGAGGAGTTTATGAAGTCAGAACACGCAATCAAGCCGGGAAAGCTAATTGTGCTTTCAGGTCCTGGTGGTGTTGGAAAAAGCACAATCGCCAAGGAGTTGCGTGCTGCCGGAGATTTCTGGGTCAGTGTTAGCGCAACGACAAGACAGCCTCGCAATAATGAAGTCCATGGTCAAGATTATTATTTTGTTTCTGATGATGAGTTTACAAGAATGATTAATGCGGATGAGTTCTTGGAATGGGCTGAGTTTGCTGGAAATCGATATGGAACGCCTCAGGAGAAGGTCAAACAAGCATTATTGCTCGGAAGAAATGTTTTACTTGAAATTGAAATCGCAGGGGCCAAGCAAGTAAAATCGCATTTACCTCAATCGATTCTTGTGTTTCTAGAGCCCCCAACATGGGAGGAGTTAGTTGCTCGCCTTGAAGGCCGAGGGACCGACAACCCTGAAAGAAGGGCAGAACGGCTCCAATTAGCCCAAGAAGAGCTAGCCGCCGCGTCATTTTTTGATCTTGTCCTGATAAATGACCAGGTCGATAGCGTGGTCGGGAAACTGATAGAGTTAGCCCATAATTAATAAGTAGTTATTAGTTTCAATCTTGATTAATGAGGCGGGGTAAACCATGGATGGAATCACTAATCCACCGATCGACGAACTTCTAGACAAGAGCGGCTCTAAGTACAGCCTTGTTTTGTATGCGGCAAAGCGTGCACGTCAGATCAACGCTTACTACTCACAACTAGGAGAAGGACTACTTGAATACGTAGGACCTCTTGTTGAAACACATGTGCACGAGAAGCCTCTTTCAATCGCACTTCGCGAAATCAACGAAGGTCTTCTTACAATCGAAAACCTCGAGCCAACAGCTTAAAAACCTTTTCAGATGTCACTTGTGGGCCGTGAGGTAGTACTCGGCGTTGGTGGCGGAATAGCAGCTTATAAATCGTGTGAGTTGTTGCGTCGTCTGCAAGATCGCGGATATCAAATCACCGTGGTGCCCACACCTTCTTCACTAAACTTCGTTGGCAAGGCAACTTGGGAAGCGTTATCCGGACGCCCGGTTAACACGCAAGTTTGGGAAAACGTTCATACAGTTCCTCACATCGCGTTGGCCGAAGCTGCTGATTTCTTTTTGATTGCCCCGGCTACCGCAGATCTAATCGCTCGCCTTGCTGCTGGTCGTGCCGATGATCTTCTTACTAATTTGGTCTTAGCATCCGATGTGCAAAAGATGTTGGTCCCTGCGATGCACCCTTCGATGTGGCTAGATCCAGCAACCGTTGCCAATGTTGAAACATTGCGTTCACGTGGTTTTGTGGTGATGGAGCCAGATGTTGGAAGGCTCACTGGTCAAGATATTGGACCAGGACGTTTTCCAGAGGTCCCGGCAATTATTGAAAAGTTTGATTCATTGACGGGCAATGTTCAAGACCTGAAGGGTAAGCGCGTTCTAGTGACCGCAGGAGGAACTCGAGAGGCGATCGATCCAGTTCGCTTTATAGGAAACAAATCATCTGGAAAGCAAGGTATTGCCATAGCCCTAGCTGCTCGAAACCGAGGCGCACAGGTTCATCTTGTTGCAGCAAACTTTGATACATCAAGTTTAGAGGGCATAGAAGTATCTAAGGTTGAGAGTGCTTCTGAGATGCATAAGGTGTTATTGCAGCAATTTCCCGTCTGTGACATTTTGATAATGAGTGCAGCAGTTGCTGATGCGAAACCAAAGAACTCATCACTTGAGAAAATTAAGAAAGCTTTGCTTGGAAGTATCGAGTTAGAAGAGAATCCAGATCTGCTTGCCTCTCTTGCACCGTTGAAGCAGGCTCAAATAGTTGTTGGCTTTGCCGCTGAAACGAAGGACCATTTGCAAGAGGCTCGCAGAAAGCTTGAGGCCAAGGGGTTAGATCTAATTTATGTAAACGATGTTTCTGGCGGGGCGATATTTGGCCAGGACCAGACTATGGGTACCATTCTCCTACGCAATGATGCGGATATAGCGGTCAAGGAAGTCTCCAAAGACGCTCTCGGTAATTTACTTCTTGATCAGGCCATCCGGCAGTTAGGTTAAAAATGTCAAAGCGACTTTTCACGTCAGAATCAGTAACAGAAGGACATCCAGACAAGATTGCAGATGCGATCTCGGACGCGGTTCTAGATTCATTGCTTACACAGGATAAAAAGAGCCGAGTCGCAGTTGAAACACTCATCACAACAGGTCAAGTTCACGTTGCTGGTGAAGTTACGACAGACGGATATGCCGATGTCATGGGAATTGTTAGGGATACAGTTTTAAATATCGGATATGACTCATCTGATAAAGGTTTTGATGGAAACAGTTGTGGAGTCTCGATTTCTATCGGTCAACAGTCACAGGACATTGCCCAGGGTGTCGATGACGCCTACGAACATCGAGTGACATCTGCAGTTGATCCTTTAGATCTACAGGGTGCTGGTGATCAAGGATTGATGTTTGGTTATGCCTGTGATGACACCAAAGAACTTATGCCTTTGCCGATCTGGCTTGCTCACGCTTTAGCTCAACAACTAACTAAGGTTCGAAAGTCTGGTGCTTTGCCATATCTTCGCCCAGATGGAAAAACTCAAGTAACAATCGAGTACGACGGTGATCGAGCTATAGCTCTCAATACAGTTGTTATCTCAAGCCAACATGCAGAAGAAGTTGACGTTGCAAAGAAGTTAACACCAGAAGTGATCGAGTATGTAATTAATCCAATATTGGCAAACATCGATCTACCTAAATCTGATCTACGCACACTGATTAACCCAACAGGTCGCTTTGTTATTGGTGGACCTATGGGAGATGCTGGTCTAACTGGTCGAAAGATCATTGTTGACACTTATGGCGGAATGGCCCGACATGGCGGGGGAGCCTTCAGCGGAAAAGATCCTTCAAAGGTTGATCGTTCTGCGGCTTATGCCATGCGCTGGGTTGCAAAGAATGTGGTTGCCGCAGGACTAGCTCGACGCTGTGAGGTTCAGGTTGCTTATGCAATTGGTAAAGCACAACCGGTCGGTGTATTCGTTGAAACTTTCGGAACAGAGACTGTTCCAGTAGCAAAGATTCAAGATGCGGTTCTCTCGGTTTTTGATTTGCGACCAGCAGCAATCATTCGTGATTTAGATTTGCTTCGTCCAATTTATTCATTAACTAGCGCATATGGTCACTTCGGTCGTGAACTCCCAGAGTTTGCATGGGAACGAACCGATCGCGTTTCTGCGCTACAAAACGCAATCAAGTAGTCGGTGGCTGCCCCGAAGCTCTTTCGTCTAAAGGCTGAAGTTGCACCTGCATCTTCTGGGCCTAGAGCTTCGGTTTTGCCCTATGCACGTATTCGAGTCGATACCGGTGTGTTCCATTTAGATCAACTTTATGACTATCAGATCCCAGAAAAACTAACAGATCTGATTCAAGTTGGGGTTCGCGTGCAATTGCCCTTTGGCGGGAGAGAAACAGAAGGCATCGTTGTTGAACGTCTTGCAAGTCCTGAAAGAGCGGGAGAGCTTAAGAGCATCACTAAGGTCCTTTCGGTAGTACCAATAGCAACAACTCAAAGTTTGAAGTTAATCGATACGGTTTCAGATTACTTTGCATGTAATCCATGGGACGTAATCCGTTCTGCGATCCCACCGCGCGTAGCATCGGTCGATAAACAATTTAATTTTGATGAAAATCAGCAGCGTAGCCCTGGAAAATTTGTTGTCGAATTCCAAACACTTGCTCCATTTATTCAGGCACATGAACAGATTGCAAGCCTTGTTCAAAGCAGTCATGATTCAGGTTCAGTGTTAGTGGTTGCCCCAGATGAAAAAGATGTAGATCTCATCATCCAAGCGCTAAACGTTTGTCATCTAAAAACGTTGAAGTTAACAGCTGCCATGCCCCGGGAAGAGAGATATCGAAACTACCTGGCCGCCATGCATGGGGATAGAAGTATCGTAGTTGGAACGCGCAGCGCCATTTTCGCTCCAATAAATGATTTGCGCACGATCATTGTCCATAAAGAATCTGCCTTTGACCATTACGAGGTTCGATCTCCTGGTTGGAATACACGAACTGTTGGATTAATTAGATCAAGCAATGAGGCGATAAAACTCGTTCTTACTGGATTCTCACCGTCTGTAGAGGTTTCTCAGATGATTGATGAGAGAAAGATTAAGTATCTGAACTCAAAAGAGTCCGTGTCTGTCAAAGCGTTTTCTCCAAGTGATGGAACTCTTTTGCCGGGTCGTATTTTCTCCGATATTAAGAAGGCCTTAGAACTTGGTCCCGTGTTGTTTGTTGCTCCTCGAAAGGGTTATGGAAACGCACTTTTATGTGCACATTGTAGAAATGTTGCTTTGTGCGATTGTGGTGGACGTTTAGCTGTGGCAGCAAAGACCAAAGCTCCATCATGTGTTCACTGTGGAAAAGCATTTCCCGACTGGAAATGTTTGTTTTGTAATCGAGATAAGCAGTATCTTGCTGGTCGCGGGATCGAGCGGGCAGCCGAGGAGATTTCTCGAGCTTTTCCTAAATTTCCAGTTGTTATTTCGGCAGGTGATGTAATCAAGGATCGAATAGACAGCAAATCGGCTTTAGTACTTGCTACTCCCGGCGCGCAGCCACAGGTGGAGGGTGGCTATGCAGCGGTCGTAATCTTGGACGGAATGCGCTTTTTTGCCCATACTGATCTGCGAACACAAGAGCGAGCCCGCGAACTCTTCTTTGAAACCTCATCTTTAATCTCTCCAAATGGCTCTGTTTTACTAGTAATAGACGACTCGCACCCGATAGTTTCGGCCATAGCAAGATGGAATGTTGCACCATTGCTCAAACGTGAGTTGAGCGAGCGAGCAGAGCTCAACTTGCCCCCATCGGTTTTTTCGACAGTTCTTGTGATGGATCAAGCTATTGGTATGCAATTCGTAAGCGGGCTAAAGAAAGCCTTAACAGAAGGCCGAATCCCTGAATCAAGCAACATCTACGGGCCAACTGAGATCACAAAAGGTCAGGTAAAAATCGTAATTCATTGCGACACCAAAGATGCACTGGCTCTGACCAATCTTGTGCACGAACTTCAGCGTCGTAGAAGTATCGCTAAGAAGGAACTTTTTACGCTCAGAGTTGAACCATATTCGCTGTGATGAGTTGATAGACTAACGTCATGTCTATTCAGGAAATTCGATACTTTGGTGATCCGGTTCTTACTACTCCGGCATCTTTAGTTGTCGATTTCGATAAAGAATTGCGTGTTCTTGTCCAAGATTTAACGGACACAATGATTGATGCACCTGGAGCAGGACTTGCAGCCCCACAGATTGGCGTTCCCTTGCGGGTGTTTGTGTGGGACGTGGATGAAGAGCTAGGACATTTGATTAATCCGGTTCTCACCCTAAGCGATGAAATGCAAGATGGGGAGGAAGGTTGTCTATCTTTTCCAGAGTTGCGTTATCAGACACCTCGAGCAATGCGAGCTGTTGCTAAGGGATTTAATATGTATGGCGAGCCAGTGACCGTCGAAGGCACAGAGTTCTTAGCTCGAGCGTTGCAGCACGAAACGGATCACCTCAATGGGATTCTCTTCATCGACAAACTTTCTGCTGAGGATCGCAAACTGGCAATGAAAGAGATTCGTGAATCAGAATGGTTCAATCTGGCAGCAGAGGAAGGTCGAAACATTCAGGTTAAGGATTCACCGCACACGATCTTCGGACGGATTTCCTAGTGCGTATCGGAGTAGCTGCTACTCCGGATGTGGCCATACCAACCCTTGATTGGTTACTTCACTCCGAACATGAAGTTGCGTTGATCATCACTCAACCAGATCGTCCAGCCGGTCGAGGCCGCATGCTTCAACAATCTATTGTTGGGGATTGGGCGCAAAAGCATCAGATCCCGACTCTTAAACCCGCGAATCCTCAAGAATTAATCGGCCATATCGAACAGCTAGATCTAGTTTTAACCATTGGTTATGGAGTCTTACTTCCTGAAAGTATTTTGTCCTTGCCAAAGATTGGTTTCCTAAACCTACATTTCTCCTTACTTCCCGCTTATAGAGGCGCAGCGCCGGCACAAAGAGCACTACATAACGGTGAAACTGTCACCGGCGTAACTGTTTTTAAACTGGATAAGGGCATGGATACAGGCCCGATTTACACTCAGGAGACTTTGCCAATTGATCCAACGTGGAGAAGTTTTGAGCTGTTGCAACAGTTGGCGCACTTAGGGCCTAAAGTCGTTGAACGCGCTTTTGAAATGATTGCAAACCAGGAATTACCACATGAACAAGTCGGCGTAGCTTCGATAGCACCCAAAATAAATAAAGCAGAAGCTCAAATCGATTTCGGGCAGGACTCTACAACAATCTCCAATTCCATACGAGCTTTTACATATGAACCTGGAGCTTGGACTCTATGGAAGGGTGAGAATTTTAAAATATGTTCTTCAGTTATCTCGTCTGAAAACTTAGGTTCTCCGGGTGAGGTAGTAGTCGTCGATAAGAAGGTTTTTGTTGCAACTGGTTCAGGTTCGTTAGAGATTTTGAGGGTTATTCCCGCCGGGAAGAAAGAGATGGATGCGATCGATTGGGCACACGGAGCACGTTTGATGGGTGGTGAAGTATTTGGTTGAGGCACGACGCAACACCTTCAAGTCACCAAAACCAGATGCTGCAAGATTACTTGCTTTTGATCTTTTGTCAGAGGTTAATCGAAATGACGGTTACTCAAATCTTCTCCTTCCGCAAGCATTAAATGCAAGCAAGTTGGAAGATCGAGATCGATCCTTAGTGACGGAACTTTTGTATGGAACGATTCGTATGCAGGGAAAACACGATTGGGTTTTAGCTCAAATTAGCGATCGCCCTTGGACAGAGGTCGATCCAGGAATCATTGATATATGCCGACTAGGTGTACATCAAATTCATGAAATGCGGATTCCGGATCATGCCGCCGTTGCCGCAACTGTGGAAGTTGCCCGGAAGCGAATAGGTGAGTCGAAGGCAAGTTTTGTGAATGCACTTTTGCGTAGTGTGACTCGCAAAAGCCTTGAAGAGTGGTTTGCTCCATTAGAGGCAATCAGTGATCCAGTGGAACGTTTTTCAATTCATTACTCACATCCAGAATGGATTGTCTCGGCTTATTACGATCTTTTGAAAGATTGGACAGAAGTCGAAGCAGCTCTCAAGATCAATAATGAAGCAGCAACGCCCACTCTTGTTTCTTGGCCAGGTTTTTCCACGCAACAAGACCTGATCGATATTGGGGGAGAACCAACAGAATATTCCCCATATGGCGTTCACTGGAAGGGGAATCCCGGGGCATTGGATCTGATCAAAGCCAGAAAAATTGGAGTACAAGATGAGGGTTCTCAAATCGTTGCGGAAGTTTTTGCAAAGGCTGCAGATGGTGCAAGTTGGTTGGACTTGTGTGCCGGCCCTGGTGGCAAAGCGGCACTCTTATCAAGTATCGCCAAGCAGCGAGATATTCGCTTCACGGCAAATGAAATTTCTAGTGCACGAGCAGAGTTAGTAAGCCAAGTAGTTCACGGTGCACGCGTCCTAGTTTCTGACGGTCGGACCATTGGCACATCCTCTGAGAAGTTTGATGCGATTCTTATCGATGCACCATGTACCGGATTAGGTGCTTTGCGACGTCGACCAGAAGTTCGATGGCGCCGTACATTGCAAGATCTTCGTGCGTTGACCCAATTACAACGAGAGCTTGTTGATTCAGCGATCGATGCTCTCAAGCCCGGTGGAGTATTGGGTTATGCAACATGTTCCCCTCATCTTGCCGAAACAAGCATCCAGATAGTGGATATCAAGAGAAAGCATTCAAATCTGAGTCAGATTGATGTTGGTCAATACCTTCCACACAATTTGCATGAAGCCACACGAGACGGCGCTATGTCCCTCTGGACTCACAAACACGGCACCGATGCGATGTATCTAGCGCTTTTTCGAAAAGACATTGGTTAAGATTTAGTTATGAGTCGCGAAATTCGGATTACCCCAAGCATTTTGAATGCTGATTTTTCAAGATTAGATGATGAAATCAAACGAATCGCAGAGGTATCGGATTTACTGCATCTTGATGTGATGGATGATGTCTTTGTTCCTAATTTCACTTTCGATTTCGAAGCGGCCTCAGCAATAATCAAGTCTTCGGTTCTTGCAGTCGATGCTCATTTGATGGTTGCTAACGTTGATGAGATCGCCGTTCAGTATGCAGAAGTTGGTTGTGCCTCCGTAACGATCCATGCAGAGGCGACAAGGAATATTCCTCAAACGCTAAGAAATATTCGCAAGGCTGGTTCACGTGCAAGTCTTGGTATAAAGCCAAATACTGACATTTCCCAGTATGAGTCGGTAATTGATGATGTAGATATGTTTTTGATCATGACTGTAGAGCCTGGTTTTGGCGGCCAAAGTTTTATGGAAAATATGATGGATAAGGTTCGCCGAACACGCGAAATTATCGGAAATCGCCCAATCTGGTTGCAAGTTGATGGTGGAATTTCAATGAAGACTATTGAAATGGCACTAGATGCAGGAGCTGACACCTTTGTCGTTGGAAGCGCGGTGTTTAATGCACCAGATCCGGCTGCAATGGTCGTTTCTCTTCGCGAGTTTGCAACTAGCCACGGGAACAAGTAACTCTCTAGTAAACTCTCACCATGAAAACCTTTGAATCACTGTGGGCGGAATTGAGCGAGAAAGCGGTTACTCGCCCTGCCGGGTCTGGCACCGTGGAGGCGCTGGATGCCGGTATTCATGCCATAGGCAAGAAGATTCTCGAAGAAGCAGGTGAGGTTTGGCTAGCAGCTGAGCATGAGTCGGATGAGGCTTTAGCTGAAGAGATCAGTCAGCTGATTTACCACCTACAAACATTGATGCTCGCTCGTGGGTTATCAATCAATGACGTCTATAAGTTTCTTTAGGAGAATTCTATGTTGCGAATAGCCGTGCCAAATAAGGGTTCCTTAGCTGAGAGTTCAATTCAGATTCTAAAAGAAGCAGGCTACCGTCAACGTACTGATAGCCGTGATCTTGTGTTGATTGATAATGACAACAGTGTCGAGTTTTATTATTTAAGACCCCGAGATATTGCTGTATATGTTGGTTCTGGTGAGTTAGAAGCGGGCATAACGGGACGAGATCTACTCATTGATTCTGCAGCCGAAGCAGATGAGATCTTATCTTTGGATTTTGGTGGTTCAACTTTTCGCTTCGCAGCGCCGGCAGATAAGAATTGGTCGGTACAAGATATTGCTGGAAAGCGAGTAGCTACGGCTTATCCTGGATTGGTAGAACACAGTCTTGCTGCTTTTGGGATCAAGGCTCAAATCGTGAGACTAGATGGCGCAGTTGAAAGCAGCGTTCGCTTAGGTGTGGCAGATGTAATTGCAGATGTTGTCAGTACAGGAAACACATTGCGACAGGCTGGTTTGAAGATTTTTGGCGAGCCAATTCTTACGAGCGAAGCTGTTGTAATTGCCCGTAGAAATACTTCAATACCTGCTGAATTAGAAATTCTCATCCGTCGTTTGCAGGGTGTAGTTACCGCAAGACGGTATGTATTACTGGACTATGACATTCCTAAGGACCTTGTTGAGAAAGCATGCGCAATCACTCCTGGTCTTGAATCACCAACTATTTCACCATTGCAAAAGCTGGACTGGGTTGCAGTTCGCGCCATGGTTTTGCGCAAGGAGACAAATCAGGTGATGGATGAACTGTGGGCCCTTGGCGCGCGCGGAATCTTGGTCACAGACATCCACGCATGTCGTCTATAGCTTTATCGTAATCCGATTAAATGTAGTACGGATTTCAATGATGGCTCATTAATCGAGAGATCTGCCGCTTGTGCAACAACTGGCTTAGCATTGAAAGCAATACTCAAGCCAGCGATAGCCATCATGTCTAGATCATTGGCACCATCGCCGATAGCAACTGTGTTTTCAAGGGAGACTGCACTGAGTTCAGCGAACTCACGCAAAGCAGTCGCCTTTCCAGCTCGGTCGACAATCGATCCAATCAATCCACCTGTCAGGACGCCATCTCTAATTTCAAGTTCATTTGCACGGTAATATCTAATGGATAGTGACTTAATCATCGGCTCAATAATGTTAAGGAATCCACCTGAAACAAGAGCAACGCTGTGACCTTCGGCGTGCAAAGCTTCAACTAATTCTGCAGCTCCATCTGTAAGTGTGATTTCTTCGCGAACTTGATCAATTGCTGAAGATGGCAGACCCTTTAAGAGTGCTACGCGTGCCCGCAAACTTTCTTCGAAATCTATTTCTCCACGCATGGCTGATGAAGTGATAGCTGCTACCTGCTCTAAGACACCAGCTTTTGCGGCCAAGAGTTCAATCGCCTCCTGTTGAATAAACGTAGAGTCGACATCTAGTTGAACCAATCGTTTTACGAAAACCATAGTTAGATAACAGACACTGAAATGTTCGCTGATTCGTCAAAAGTTAGGGAGCCTAAAGCAGATTCAATTTCACTTTTGCTCGTTCCTGAAATCATCAAAGTAATGGTGAACGGATCAATAGATGTGCGAAGGAATCGCTCTATATTTGCCCCAGTATTTGTCAGGGCAGTTGTAACAAGTGCAACAGCTTGGGGATGTAATTTCGTCGCCTTCAAATTAACTTCTACCAAATTATGTCGTATAGGAGATAGTTGCCCTTTACTAAAAAGTGTTGCAATGTCCACGCCAGAGGCCATAGCGCACGCATTCAAATCTTCTTCGATAGCCGCCTGATGAGCAGGATTTGCCCCAATTAGCACCGTGAGAATCAAGCGATCATTTATGACTAACTGCTCTATATCAATAATGTGCACAGCAAACGGAGCTAAGGTCTCAAACAGTGATGACGCAATACCTGGTTTATCGGTACCTGTTAGAAGGATCAGTCCTGTGAATTGATCTGGTTGCGCGGTCTTTTCTGTCATAAGAAGGCAAGGTTATCGTGAATCACTCCTTGTTAAGGCGAGGCTTTAAGGTCGGTTGGGTCATATAGCCACTATCTTTTGCATCTATGGGTACCACTGTTTTGAGCCTTAGTGATGTCTCAGTTCGCAGGGGCGAACGAGTCATCTTGGGTCCTCTGAATTTCTCCATTACTCAGGGCGAACGCTGGGTGGTTTTAGGACCTAATGGAGCAGGAAAGTCGACCCTGTTGCAGATTCTTGCAACAAAAATGTTTCCAACACAAGGAGTAGTTCGTGTTTTGGATAAACAAATGGGGATGGTGGATTTGTTTGAATTAAGAACACGCATCGGTATTTGTGGTTCCGTAATCGCTGAAGACATTCCTTACGATGAAATCGTTAAGGATGTCGTGCTTACCGCCGCCTACGCGATCTTAGGTCGATGGACTGAAGATTACGATCTTTGGGATGAATCACGTGCGATGGCCTTGCTGACAACTTTTGGAGTCCGTGAACTTGGCGACCGCATCTATGGAACTCTCAGCGAAGGCGAGAAGAAGCGTGTGCAAATCTCTCGAGCGCTGATGACTGATCCAGAACTTTTGCTTTTAGATGAACCGGCAGCTGGATTGGATCTCGGTGGACGCGAAGATTTACTTCGTCGTTTCGCAGCTTTCTCTGCAGATCCAGCAGCACCTGCCACAATCCTTGTGACGCACCACATCGAAGAGATTCCTATAGGAACCACGCACGCGCTGTTGCTCAAGGATGGCGCGGTAGCTGTGTCCGGCCCGATTGATCAAGTAATTACCTCTAAGCACGTATCTGCCGTTTTTGGAACACCTATCACGGTAACACCAGAGTCTGGTCGCTACTTTGCCCGCGCAACTATTTGAACAACTGCACTCTGATTGGCAAGGAGTCCTGTCAAGCAAGAGGGAACTGATCGGCCACATAGAAAGTAAGTTGGATGGTTCCGTCGCCCCAGATTATTCGAAGATATTTCGAGCCTTATCCAATTCAATCCAGAGCACCAGTGTTGTAATTTTTGGTCAAGATCCTTATCCCACTAAAGGTCATGCTCATGGTCTGGCATTTTCAGTTGATAACTCGGTGTCGCCTTTGCCGCCATCACTTCGAAACATCTTTGAGGAATTGCGAACAGACTGCGGGATCACAAGAAATTCGGGAGACTTATCGGATTGGTTTGATCAAGGTGTAATGCTCATGAATCGAGTTTTATCCACCGAAACAGGAGCGTCTATGGCCCACTTAAACCTTGGTTGGCAGGAAATAACAGATGCTGTTGCCCAAGAACTAGGTAGGCACGATGTGGTGGCGATTTTGTGGGGTAAAAATGCGGGGGAATTAGCGGAGTATTTTCGTCCTAATTGGCGCATTGAAACGGTTCATCCAAGTCCACTTTCTGCTTATCGTGGGTTCTTTGGTTCAAAACCCTTCTCACGTTGCAATGAAATTTTGAAGTCAAACAATAAGATTTCAATTCGATGGTAACTTTAAAGACAAAGGTAAAGGCCCCCGGTTTCCCGAGGGCCTTTCCTATTAATACTTTCTAGCCAATCCAAGCATTAATTGGAGATGACAAGAAGTAGACCATAAATAGTCCTGAAACTAGGAGAAGAAGTGGGTGCACTTCCTTTCCACGTCCTTGAACTAGACGAATGACTACGTGAGAGATGAATCCTGCGCCAATACCAACTGAGATGTTGTAGGTAAATGGCATCAAGATGATTGTAAGGAATGCTGGGATTCCAATACCTAGATCATCCCAATCGATGTTCTTGATCTGAGTCATCATTAGGAATCCAACGATGATCAGAGCTGGTGTTGCAGCCTCATAAGGAATGATCGCAACAAGAGGAGCCAAGAATGTCGTTAGTAGGAATGCAATTCCCGTTACAACTGATGCGAGGCCAGTACGTGCACCTTCGCCAACGCCTGCTGCTGATTCGATGTAACTAGTATTTGAAGAAATACCTGCAGCACCACCTGCAGCAGCTGCAACAGAGTCAACCAAAAGAATCTTCTGGATGTTATCTACGTTTCCATCTTTGTCAGCTAGACCAGCTTCGTGACCAATTGCTGTAACAGTTCCGACTGTGTCGAAGAAGTCTGAAAGAAGCAATGTGAACAGAAGCAAGATTGCAGCAACAAGTGAAACGTTATCCAGAGTAAACGCACCGAATAGATCAAATTGTCCGGTGAAGTCAAACTTTGGAACTGCAACGATATCTGTTGGCACTGATGGAATATTAAGTCCCCAACCACCATCAACAATTTTTGGTGGGTTTCCTGGAGTAAATCCTGGAGCGATGTTGTAGATCTTCTGGATAACTACAGCAGCAACTGTTGCACCGACGATGCCGATTAGAATCGCACCCTTAACCTTGCGGACCATCAGTGCGATGATGAGAAGGGTTCCGAATACGAATACAACTGTTGGCCAGCCAACGAGATTTCCGTTAACACCTAGACCTACGGGTACTGGTCCACTTGCTGTGCGGCGAACGAAACCGGCATCAACTAAACCGATAAGAGCAATGAAAAGTCCGATACCAACTGAGATGGCAATCTTGATTTGTGCTGGTACCGCCTTGAAAACCGCAACGCGGAATCCAGTCAGAACCAAGACCAAGATGATGAGACCTTCAAGAACAACGAGGCCCATAGCTGCTGCCCAAGTCATCTTTGATGCGATGCCAACGGCAACGAAGGTGTTAAGACCTAAACCAGTTGCTAAGGCAAGTGGATAGTTCGCAACTGAACCCATCAGAATTGTTAGGAGACCCGCAACTAATGCAGTTGTGGCTGCGACCATTGCTGGTGCAGGAGCGGCTCCTCCAAAGAGGAATTGACCATTTGCATCAGGTGAGTACGCAAGGATGATTGGGTTTAGTGCAACGATGTAAGCCATCGTGAAGAAGGTAACTAGGCCGCCTCTAACCTCTTGGGCTATAGAGGAACCACGTTCTGAGATTTTAAAATATGAGTCCAGCATAAATGGAGCCTTTCTAATTTTGTTAACGGGGGTGTTTGCGACCCCGTGTGCGATAGGGCGCACAACCCCTGGGAATTAACTGAACCCTATGGCCTACTTGGTGGTAGCCCTAGAAACGACACCCAGGGCAACAGCTATCGACTGACCAATAAGTGTGGCAAATAAAAGAGTTCCGAGCCCAACTGTTCCGCCTAGGAGCCATCCCGCGACCAAAACTGTGCCTTCAATTCCTAGTCTCACTCTTCCAATGCGCACTCCCGATCTATTGTGAATAGCAGTCATTAAGCCATCACGAGGTCCTGGACCAAGACCACAGGTTATATAGAGAGCAGATCCGATTCCGACCATTGCTATTCCAATCAAGCAATACAAAATTCCAACTACATAGGAATCCTGTGTTGGAAATACAGTTACACCAACTTGAATCGCGATTGCAATGAGTGCGATATTCGACAAAGTTCCAAAACCTGGTTTTTCTTTTAATGGAATCCAAAGAAGAAGTACAAGGGTGCTTATTCCAAAGGTGGACCACCCCATTGTTATGTCAAGACTATTAGCGATGCCTTGAGCGAGAACAGACCAAGGGGCATTTCCGATCTGGCTTTGGATCAGTAGCGAATCACCAAGTCCAAAAACAAATAGACCGAAAAAAAGAACTACTGTTCGCAGTGGAGATATGTCCCATCTCGATTTTCCAGTCCATCGCGTGTGCGGAACTGTCTTGTGTGGACGGAGAAACTCTAAAAATGGATTGGACATTGCATGAGTATAATCAGCATATGTTTCCTGGTGTCGGCACAATCATAAATATTCTCACCATTATTTCTGGTGCCTCACTTGGTGTGCTCGTAGGTAATCGAATGAATCTACGAACAAGG
>Ga0209087_1000810_pt1 | contig 19283 bp, 25 predicted proteins | sample S_130805_EF_Meta_FD_187321 | JGI IMG/M metagenome (GOLD analysis project Ga0209087, IMG submission 187321) | Freshwater microbial communities from Lake Simoncouche, Canada to study carbon cycling - S_130805_EF_MetaG (SPAdes) (version 2) | ecosystem: Environmental > Aquatic > Freshwater > Lake ... | reverse complement strand
CCCCCCCCCCCCGCATTCCGAGTCTGTGGTGAGGTCGTGGATTTGAGCTACCCAGCCCGCCGGATACTCCCCTTCGTAGCCGTTGAGCGCAAAGTAACGGAACTCTCGGACGCTTGAAGGGTCTTGACACCAGCACGCTCTGGGGAGGCTGCTTTTCCCTGCATGGCTTTCACTGCGCGGACAACCAATCGAGAGACGCTCACATCCTCGCCGGACTCCTGCGTTTCGCGTTTTGATTCGGCCTTCAGCCACTCAAGCATATCGGGTGAAATCGACACGCTGACTTTGATTTTGTTGGCGCTCATATACTCCAAAGTAGCATTTTTTACTACCAAGGCAAAAATATTTTTTCGCCCGCAAACTCAATGCCCATGCGGATGTCAAGATAAAAGTAGAGGGTAGGTGATCACCTTATTGAAAAAACTTTGAAAATTTTATTGCCACCTCTTGCTACTTCTTACTACCAATTGCTCCATGCAAAACGCATATCGCAAAACAAGCATCAGCATCCCAAAGGATGTTCTGGCCTATCTCAAGGCTCAGTCCCGTCGAGAGGATGGGATGCCAGTATCGCGACTCATTTCCCGCGCTGTTCGTCAAATGATGGAGGCCAAGAAAAAATGAGCGACGACATCACAACCACCGAGGCAGCGACCCTTTTGGGTGTCAGCAAAAAGACGGTCTACCGGCTACTCGATGCCGGAACCATTGAGGCGAGCAAGCCATTCGGCAACCGAGTCGGCCATCGCATATCGAGGGCCGTTTTGGAGAACTGGTATCGCCTCCGCATAATTAAAACGACGAACCGCAGGAGGGGCAAATGAACCACCAAGAAACCCTTTGGCTTTTGCAGTCGTGCATCGAGGCGGTCAAGGCGCTGGGGCCGGTGGCGGTGCTGCTGGCAATCACATGGGCTTGGACGGAGGGAGCGAAGTGAGCGCGGAATTCGCCATCGCTCTCGCCGTTCTGACGCTCGGCTCCTGCTACGCCTCCTACCGGCTGGGACAGGCGGACATCCTTTCAAGATTTCGTCGGCATGACGAACGCAGACGCCGCTGGGAAGAATTTGAGGACTGATCGTCCTCACCACAAGAAAAGCGCCCCGAAGGACGGCAATCCAACGGGGCAAAGTTAAACCACAAGAAAAGCAGTAATAACAAATGAACACTACGCAACTGACTACACAAGTCAACACACAAGTCGCCCTCGGCGACATGCAGGTGATGGCCTCGGCCATCGTGAAATCGGGTCTCTTCGGCATGAAAACACCAGACCAGGCACTGGCGCTGATGATCGTGGCGACCGCCGAAGGGCGTCACCCCGGATCGGTGGCCAGCGACTACCACATCATCCAAGGCCGCGCCTCGCTGAAGGCGGATTCGATGCTGGCGCGTTTCCAGCAATCGGGCGGGCGTGTCGAGTGGCACGACCACACGAACGAGAAGGTGTCGGCAACATTCAGCCACCCTGCGGGCGGATCTCTCCGCATCGACTGGGACATGCCGCGAGCCAAGGCGGCTGGGCTGGGCGGCAAGGACAACTGGCGCTCGTATCCCCGGCAGATGCTGCGGGCGCGGGTGATCTCGGAAGGCGTCCGGGCGACATTCCCTGCGGTTCTCAATGGGATGTATACACCCGAAGAGGTCGGCGAATTCGACGCGGCTCGCCCTGTGCGGGCGGTCAAGGTGGAACCGGTCGTGGAAGTGAAGGCCGAACCAGTGGTCGAGCCTGTTGCAGTTCCTGCGACTGAAACGAAGGCCATCGAGGCCGAAGTGGTATCAATTGATACCGCAGCCGAGGAGCCGGAATGGGCGGTCACGCTGGAGAAGCGCATTTTCGAGCATGAGGCAAAGGTCAACGCCTTCCTCATTGCCAAAGGCCAGATCGCCGAGGGGCAGACCTTCCGCGACATCTCGGACGAGGGCTACCGCAACCGTATTCTCTCATCGACTCCACGCTTCCTCGAAACCGTTTTGAAGGAGGTCAAATAATGAGCGCCACGATTCGCCATTCCTCGCTGCCCAAGCTGGCGCAGTGCGCGAAATATGAATCCAACCCCGTGGCAGGACCGCATGCGGAGCGGGGAACCCGCCTTGATGCGGCGTTCCGGGCGTTCCTCATGGGTGAACCTGTGCCGGTGGAGCTATCCACCGAGGAGCAGGAGAATGTGATGTGGGCTGTGGACACGGTGCGCGATCTGGCGGACGGAGGCGAGATCGAGGCTGATGAGGTTAACCTAAAGGTGAACACTCCGGGTCTCTCCCATGTCGGCACGGAGGATGCCCGCTGCGAGAACGAGAACATGAGTTTCGACCTAAAGTCGGGACAGATTCGCTCCTACTACGAGCAGATGGCGGCGTATGCGCTGGGCAACCTGGAGCGGCAGTTCTACGAGCATTTCGACCCGCAGAGGCTGGAGGAATCGACTTGGACCTGCTGCCTGCTTTTCTGCGACCAGCGGGAGTTCACCCGCATCGAGTTCAGCTACGCGACCGCGAAGGCCGTGGTGGACGGGGTGCTGGAGGCTGTGAACGATCCGAATGCCGTGGCGACTCCGTGTCAATACTGCTCATGGTGTGTGAAGGCGGACACATGCCATGCCCGCACGGGGCCGATTGTGGAAACGCTGGCGGTGGTGGAATCCCAACCGACTGGTGTCTCACTGGAGGCGCTCAAGGCTGGGTTGCTGGCAGACCCGGAGAGGCTGGGGGCGTTCCTCACGACGAACGCCATCTTTGAGGATTTCGTGGATGATCTCAAAACGAAGGCCAAGGCGCTGATGAAGACAACGGCAGTTCCGGGGTGGAAGCTCCAAGAGGAGGCCGGTCGCGAGCATTTCGACCGGATCGCCATCGTCAGTGCGGCGGTGACCGGCAAGTCGGGCCTCGATGATCTCGTTGCCAACTGCGGTGGCAAGATGACCGGCACGAAGTTCCGCGAATGGTGCGCGAAGATGGGTGTGCCGGTGCAGGAGAAGCAGGCCATCGTCGGCAAGGACATCGTGAAGCTGGTCGCCGACAACAAGAAAGTGAGGAAGGCGAAATGAGTAATAGCTTCGACGATTGGGAATTGAGAGGCGGGGATGTGACCGAGTCAAAATTGGTTTCGATGACCGCGCAAGAATTAGACGAGTGGAAACTTGGGCTGCTTACAAGCGCAAACGATCTTGTTGAACTTCTCAACAAAGAGGTTTTGCAATTGAAGGAGGAGAAGAAGGCTCTGCAAAAGAAAATCTTGGATGCCAAGATAAGAGAAACAGAGTCGATCCTTCAATCAGCCGAAAATAGTAAACTGCTCGCATTTATTGGACGAGATCGCGAAGGCGAATCTTTTCTCAATTTTATGCGCCAAATCGAACTGCGCGAAAAACTTGGTCTATTCAAGGAGGACAATAAATGACCGGCGCTGATCTCCAAACCGTCATGGACTTGTTTGAGACCACCCGTGAGGACTACCTCGCCGAGGCGCGGCTCGCAGCGGAATCCCTTGCCAATGAGAAGGGCGTCATCACGGTCAACGATGTCCGGGAGGTCTGTCCACCTCCCGCGAACATCGATCCGCGAGTGATGGGTGCGATCTTCATGTCAAAGTGCTGGCAGAAGGTGGGCTACATGTCGTCCAGTCGCGCTCACATGAGGCCGATTGCTATGTTTGAAAGGAAGGCAATAGCGTGAGGTGGCTCAATATCGAGATCGCAAACCTCCGATCCCCGGCGTTTGTCGGGGCGGAACCGGTCGAGCGGGCGACATGGTTGTCCCTTCTTGCTTACTGCTCCGACCAAGAAAACGGCGGCGTCATCAAAGGTTGCCGTGAGTGGAAAGACCGGCAATGGCAGATGACCTGCGGAGTCTTGGCGAGCGAGGTTTCAGCACAAGCGCAACTTTGGGAGTGGCGCGGACGCGACCTACGCATTGCATTCTATCCTGTTGCGAAGGAAGCAGAGGTTCAAGCAAAACGAGAATTTGCTTCGCGTGGTGGTCGAGCAAGTGGTGAAGCACGCCGCGAAGCACAGCTTGAAGCACAGCTTCAACCACAAGGTGAAGCAGGTGGTTCACAGGATGGCGAAGCTGACTGCGAACGGAAAGGAAAGGAAAGGAATGTAATGGAAGGGAAAGAAAAGGAAGTAGGTCGCTCTGCTCCCCAACGATCCAATTCCTACCTGCTCGATGAGGAGTTCTGGTCTGAGATGCGGAGGCACTACCCCAACATCGATGTGGATGCGGAGTCTCGCAAAATGGATGCGTGGCTTCTCGCCCGCCCCGGTCGCAAGAAGACCCGGCAGTTTGTCATCAACTGGCTCAACAAAGCCGAACCGGCGCTCGCGCCAGCCAAGGTCGAGGAGGTGGAGCAATGGTAGCCACGGTCCAAGCCTGCGCGACTGAATCGTGCTTCAACTCAGTCACTGCTCCGAGCGAGGATTTCAGCCGCTACTTCCCGAATGTGCAAATCCTGTGCGACGAGTGCGACCTCAAGCACATCGAGAAGCTCCAACAGGAGCAGGCCATGGAAGAGCAGGAGAGGCGGCAGGAGGCGTTCAATGCCATCTGCCCTCCACTCTACCGCGAAAGCGACCCAAAACGCATTCCAGCGGCCTTCCTGCACGAAATTGGGGCATGGCAGTATAATCCGGTCGGAATCGGTCTCATCGGGCCTGCGGGCTGCGGCAAGACACGGGCGGCGTGGATGCTGCTCAAGCGTCTGCATTTTGAGAATTTGCGAGTCTTTGGCATCACCTCCACGGGATTCGCGAAAGCCTGCGCGGACCAGTGGCATGACAACAACCAGGCTAAGGCCATGGCCGAGGACACACTGACCCGCTGCCGCCGGACGAAGGTGCTGCTGCTCGATGACCTCGGCAAGCAGAAGATGACCGAGCGCAGCGAACTGGAACTCTTCGACCTGCTGGAACACCGATCCTCCCACGAACTGCCCATCATTTGGACGGCTAATGCCGCCAAGGGCGACCTCAGAAAAATGCTCTCGTCCGACAGGGGCGAGCCGATCCTCCGGCGGTTGTCGGAGTTCACAAACATCATCAACACATGAAAGTAAAACTAATTTTAATGCCCCGTTTTGCAAAGACTTGGGTTCATTTCGACCATCTTCTGGTGGATGCAGAAACAAACAAGGAATGCGGATATATGCGTTCTAAAGGTTCGTGGGGATATGAAGGCCAGCCATTTCCTTCTTTCCGGCATGACATTCCTATCAATTATATCGCAAGCGGAGACAAAAAAAAATGGAGGAAAAAACACCCGTATTGTTTTTGTGATAATGAAGTTAAAACTACAGACTTCAATAAAAGACATCTTGAAATTTATAGGGACAAACAATACGAGAGGCGTTCATTAGAATTTGTCGATGTCACCGTGCAGAACCCTGTTTACATAGACCCAAAAACAGCAACGGTTTGGATGTATCGTAAAACTGAAAAGGATATTTACTCAAAAAGGGCTTGGCTTTTTAAACAAATGCCTAATCCAGAGATAACTCCAATTTGGTTTATGGATAACAACTCGTTCTTCTGGAGGAAAAATAAAATGTGCGCGACGGCATTTTTATCCGGAGAACTTTTAAAAAAACTCTGCTCATGGCGTGATGACCCTCGCAAGTTTCTCTACGAAAAACCAAAAAAAGACAAGCAGTGCATTATTAAATCAGTAACCAGACAACTCAAGAAACTTATCAAAACTGTCAAACCTATATCAGAACAAACCAAAAATTTCTTCAAACTCGCAGGAGCCTTCAAACACCTAAAAACACAACAAAAATATGCAAATTGAAAATAAAAACCAAAAAATAACCGAATTCGTTGCCCTCATCACCCAAGGCATTGAGTGCTGGAATAAAGCCGGTGAAATCGTTGTTCAGCTTCTTGATGAACAGGAACTCACCATTTCCGATATCGCGCAAACTTCAGAGTTTCTGACCGAGGACATTGTGACCCGTTTTGAGCAACTGGGACGCAGACAACTTCTTCCTCGTTTGCTTGTCGCTGACTACCCGGCGGCGAAGCATCTTGTGCGGCTCCCATATAGCGAGCAAAAGCGGGCCGTGGAAAACTCGCTTGATCTACTTGTTTGTGAAGGCAAAGAAGCAAACATTCTGAAAGTCAGCGTGGAAAACCTGACCCCCACACAATGTAGGCAGGTTTTCGATGGCGACCAAGTTCGCTCCATTGGAGCGCAGCGGGCATGGATCGAGGATAGGCGAAGCATCGAAGAAATTCGCAAAACTTTAGAGCAGCCAGAATCGATTTACCAAGTGCGCGGGAAAAAGATTGTGATTCGCAGACCTTGCGAACTCACGGCAGGCCAACTCGCCGCAATGATTTCTGAAATAGAGGCAAAATAACAAAGTTTTGACTAATACCAATCTCCCGAACAACAACAACCAAACAACATGACAACACACGAACTCGCAGACAAACAAGAACGCTATGTATCCGCCCCCGGCAAATACACGGCGAAAGTGAAGCAACCCGGCAACGGGTGGCTGGGCACGACAACCAAAGGCTCGGATTTTATCCGCATCCCGCTTCTCATCGAAGACGAAGGTGACCAGCACGGACGGGAAATCGTCTGGCAGGGCTGGCTCTCGGAGAAGGCCGCAGAGCGCACGGCGAAGACGCTCGACGAGGCATTTGGGCGGGAGTGGGACATCCCAACGCTCAACGCTGGCAAAGCGCCATGGGTCGGCAAGCTCTGCCGGATCACCATCGAGGCCGAGGAGGGAGAGGACGGCAAGGTGCGTCTGAAGGTGCGATGGCTCAACCCCATGACCTCCTCGCAGCCGCTCCCGGCTGACCGGCTCACGACCCTCAACGAGCGCATCCTCGCCGCCCGCACCGCAACCCCAACCGATGACGAAATCTCGTTCTAATTGACGCAAAATCGCCCAAGGGGCCGCAGGAACTCAGTTCTGCGGCTCCGACCGGGAGGACCGCTGGTGGCTTTTGCTCTCAAGACAGGTTAAAGAAGCCTGCGACCGGTTCTGGGCGGCAACGCCAGAGCGCCGGGCAAACGAAAACGAAATAATTGGTAAAATGAAAACACCACAAACAGATGACCTCGCTCGCGGGAACCATGTTGTTCCTACAGAGTGGGCAGAGCAACTGGAGCGCGAGCGGGACGAGGCGCGGGAGATTTCAAAAGCGGCCAGCAAAGGCATTAGCAAAACGGCTCGCCTTAACCAATTTCTGCTCTCGGAACTCATCGCCGTTCGCAAGGAGCGCGACGAACTAAAGGAGATCGCCTCCGAGTTTGCGATGACTGCCAGTCACTGCCTCGGCTGGCATGAAAACAAAAACCCCAATCAAATCACCTTCGCTCTCAGCCGGTGGCTCAAAATATCAACTAATGAACTGGACGCATGAACAACTCCGACAACTCGGCTACACCGAAAAACCAGATGGCTCATTTGCACGAACTGAATCTGTGGCTCCCGGAATTCCTCACTCCAAGCCTCAATCGAGTCCTCGGCAAACACTGGACCACTCTGTCCAAGGAGAAGCAACGGACCAGCCAGCATTTGGACTCCGCATTACTCGCATCTCCTGCCACCCACTCGATGCTGATAACCTTGCTGGCGGATGCAAATTCCTCATCGATGCCATCCGAAAAAGAGGACTCATTCCAGACGACGATCCGGCGTCAGTTGAAATCTCGTTCCGACAAATTAAGGCCAAAACAAAAGCCGAAGAAGGAACCTCCATCCGAATTACCTTCAGACAAACAACAACAGGGGGATTATAAGGGGGAAAAACCGAATCCTTGTCAAGACAAGTTTTGACTGATACCATTACCGCATGAAAATCAATCCGAAACAAGAGGCGTTTTGCCAAGCCTACGCGAGCGGACTCTCGATCACGCAAGCCTATGTCAAAGCAGGTTACTCCGAAAAGGGAGCCGGTCAAAGCGGTGAGAAATTACTGAAAAATGCTGAAATAGCCAAGCGGGTGGACGAACTCCGCGCCAAAGCTGTGGCAAAAATGAGCTACAAGCGCGAGACCTACATCGAAACGCTCCGCGAGCGGTTCATGGAAATGCCACCGGAATCGGCGACCTGCGCGAAGTATGGCGAGATGCTGGCCAAGGCGATGGGATGGAACGAACCGGAGAAGATCGAGGTCGCCGGGGCCATGGACATCAACATCCGCATCGGTGGCGCTTAACATCGACATCGTCCCGCGCCCGCAGTTGGCAGGCTACCTCACGCGCAGCCAACGCTGGGCCGTGATGGTCCTACACCGCCGTGCTGGAAAATCGTTCGTCTGCATCCAAGACCTCATCGCCAAGGTCTTCACGCACAAGCGCAGCGGGCCTCCGCTCCGTTACGCCTATGTGGCTCCAACCCGCGAACAGGCGAAGGACATCGCGTGGAAATACCTTGTCCAGTTCACCTCGCAAATCCCCGGAGTGGTCATCAACAAGGCGGATCTCCAGATCACATTTCACAACCAGGCTACGATCCGGCTCTACTCCGGCGAAGCCTACGAGCGCCTGCGCGGAATCTACCTCGATGGCGTGGTGATGGACGAGGCCGCTGATCTCGACCCGGCTGCGTGGGACAATGTCATCCGGCCAACGCTCACCGACTACCAAGGCTGGGCAACATGGGTGGGAACACCCAAGGGACGAAACATTTTCTGGAAGATGTGGAATCGTGCCTGCGCGGACAACGACTGGTTCACGCTCATGCTCAAGGCGAGCGAGAGTGGCATCATCCCGCAGGATGAACTTACGGATATCCGGCGCGGCACGACCGAGAACGCTTTTGCACAGGAATACGAGTGCAGCTTCAACATCGGTCGCCCCGGCGCGATCTATGTGCGAAGCCTCGAAAAGGCCCGCGCCGAGAAGCGCATCACCAACGACATTCTCTGGTTCAAGGAACTGCCGGTCTACACCTCATGGGATGTGGGCGCTCCGCTCAACCAGAAGGTCTGGGTGTGGCAGATGGTTGGCGACCGCATCAACTATCTGGATGCGCTCTCTGGGAGTGACGAGTGCAAGACGCCTGCGGACTGGGCTGCGAGGCTCAAGGACAAGCAGTATGGCTACGGTGGACACTTCATCCCTCACGATGCCGCAGCCGAAGTCGGAGGACTCTGGCAGGAGGCGCTCGCACGCAGCGGGCTGACCGGCGTCATTCCCGTGCCTCGGCAGATTTCGGTATGGGATGGCATCAACCTCGCGAACGATGCGTTCCCGCGCATTTATGTCAACGAGGCCGGATGCGCGGACGGCATCGAGGCGCTTGATGCCTACCACTCCAAGGAGGAGCGCGATGGCGTCACGATCAAGGATGTGCCGGTGCATGATTGGTCATCGCATTTCTCCGATGCGTTCAGTCTCTCGCACCAGGCTATCAAGCGTGGGATGGTCATCGACCGCTCCGCGATCCCTCGGAAGGCCGAACGACATGAAGCAACCAAAGTCGTGGCAGGATTCCGGGGTGGGGGATTCGGGAAGGTGCGCCGGTGAAACGCGAACTGGAACTCCAAATCCTCGACTTGTATCGGCGCTACCCGCAGCCGCGAACCTTTGCCGAGGAAGTCGAATTCACCGCATGGAATGGGGTCGTGATCAACACTCAAGACTTCTTCATGCTGGCCCGCCCGGTGGACATTCAAGACCCGCAGGAACGCTGGCGCGATGCGGCTCACGCATACCACAGGTTGTGCCAAAATTGCTGGCTGATCACAATATATTGTGGTATCAGTCAAAATAATCCTTGCAACTTTGCTCCGTATACACTTCCCTACATCGCATGGAGTCGGCGAGACCGCCCGCTCCGGATTTACGAAACCTCGAAACTCCTACCGCGATGCGACTCACTGACCACCAAGAAAACCCAATCCTGTCACCCTGTTTAGCATGGTTCGGCGGTGGTGGACGCAAAGGTCCAAGCAAGCAGGAGCAGCAGGCCGCGCAAGACCAGCAACGCCAGATGGCAGAGGCCGCAGCAAAGCAAGCCTCCTACCAGCAAGCCACATTAAGGGCGAGCGAGAAACGGTCGGCAGATGCACTTGCTGAACAAAAAAAGCAGAGCGAGATTTTATTGAAACAGGCAGCAGATAATAAAGCATCGCAAGATGCTCAGATCGCGGAAATGAAACTCCAAGCTGAGGCCAACAAACCAGCGCCTGCCGCGCAGGTTGATCCCGGCAACCCGCAAGCCGACATGGCTGCGGAAGTGGCCAAGCGCAAGGGACTACGCAAATCCATCCTCGCAGGAGAATCCGGACAATCGCCCATGACGACCGACTACTCGACCCTCGGTTGATGTTGTTTTGACTGATACCAAATGACCGGAAAGAATCCCGAACTCGCCGACAAGGTTCTCCAACGACATTCGGAGATGGTCCATCAGCGGGCGACATGGGAGTCGCTCTGGGAGGACATCGCGAAGTATGTCATGCCCCGCAAGGCGACGATGTTCACGCAGACGACATCGCCAACCACCGACGACGAGGCGCAACTCTTCGACGCCACCGCAGTCCGGGCAAACATGATTCTGGCCAATGGCCAACTCAGTTGGATGACCCCGCTCGAAAGCCGGTGGTTCAGTCTGGAGCCGCCGAAGGCGATGGAAAGCGAGGACGAGATTGAGCAATGGTTCAAGCGTTGCACCGAGGTCATGCAGGCCGAACTCTCTCGCAGTAATTTCTACACCGAGATTCACGAACTCTATCTCGACCGTGGTGCATTCGGCACGGCGGCAATTCTGGTCGAGCAGGGGAAGAACAATTCCCTCAACTTCACCAAGCTCGACCTCGGATGTTTCGCGATCTCCGAGGACGATGAAGGCTATGTGGACACGCTCTCCCGTGAATACGAGATGACAGCACGGCAGGCCGCGCTCAAGTTCGGAGTCGAGAACCTCACCGACTCGATGAAAGAGGAACTGGAGAAGCCTAACTCCAACCGCAAGTTTTCCTGTGTCCATCTCATCGCTCCCCGTGGTCCGGGTGAGATCGAAATAGGCAAGCGAGACGCTGAGAACAAGCCCTACGCCAGCGTGTATGTGGACAAAGCGAGCAAGCATGTCTTCCTCGCTTCCGGGTTCGATGAGCAGCCGTTTTTCGTTACTCGCTACCTCAAGTGGAAGAACTCCGAGTGCTACGGCTACAGCCCAAGCTGGACTGCGCTGCCGGAATGCAAGCAACTCAACTTTCTTGAAAAACAACTCGACTCGCTCGCCGAGATTCATGCGTTCCCTCGCATCTTGATCCCCGCCGGGTTTGATGGAGATATCGACCTCCGCGCCGGTGGCGTGACCTATTTCGATCCAAACAACCCGCAGGCTACGCCGAAGGAGTGGGGAACCGGCGGGCGCTACGACATCGGCGTCGAGCGGGCCGAACACAAGCGCAAGGCGATCAATGAAGCCTTCCATGTGGACCTCTTCCAGATGTTCGCCCAACTCCAAAAGCAGATGACCGCCCGCGAAGTCGCCGAGCGTGCCAGCGAGAAGCTCATCCAATTTTCCCCGACCTTTGCTCGACTCACGACAGAGCTATTCAATCCGCTCCTTCGCCGGGTCTTTGCGATCTTGGCCCGCGCTGGCAAGTTCCCACCACCTCCGCAGGCGCTCCAGATGATCGGCGTCATCCCAGAGCCGGATGTTGCCTACAACTCCCGAATCGCCCTTGCGATCAAGAGTCTCGAAAACGCCGCATTCATCCGCACCAGCGAGATGCTCCTGCCCTATGTGCAGATCAAGCCGGAGATGCTCGATAATTTCGATTTCGACGAGATCACCCGCGACATGGCCCGCAACGATGGACTGCCTGCCCGCTGGCTGATGGATGAAGACATGGTCGCCCAGACCCGCGCAGCCCGCGCCCAAGCCCAACAGCAAGCCATGCAGGCACAGCAGATGGAGCAGGCCGCAAGCGCCCTCGGCAAGGCGGGCAGCGTGAAACAGGATTCCGCCCTCGCTGGCATGCTCCCCGGCATGATGGGACAAGCATGATGGCCCCAGAAGACAAAGCCGCAGCCCTCCGGCGTGAGCGTGAGCGCCAGAAGATCACCAACGCCTACCACCGTGTCTTCGGCAACAAGGATGGCCAGACCGTCATCGACGATCTCAAGACGCAGTTCGCCACCAACTCACAGGTCTTCCTGCCTGGTTATGATTTCAACCCCGTGGTTGCCGCGCTGCGTGACGGTCAGCGAGGCGTGATCCTGCACATCGAGGCGATCCTCCGCAGGCCGGTCATCGCAGACGGCGACATTGAGACTCCCAAACGCAAAGTCAAAAAATGAGCAAGAAAACCGAACCCAAGAAAGACATCCCGCCTGCACCGGAAATGGAGCAGATGCTCGGCGACAAGACGCCCGCCTATGTTGAGTGGATGCGCGACCACCACCCGCAGGAATTCGCGATCCGCTACGCCGGACGCCGCACCCATCTCGGTTACCACCCGCACCCGTAAGCGTGCAGTTTTGACTGATACTATTTATGGAAGACACCATCGACACCTCCTCCGAGCAGAGTCTGCTCGACACAGGAGCCGACAGCACCAACGCCGCAGCGCCAGCCGCTTCGGAGACGACAACCACCGCGCAACCCTCGACTCCTTCGACCGGATGGGTAAACCCGGACGGAACATTCGGAGACAAGTGGCTCGATGCTTTGCCAGAGGATTCCGCTGCGTATAAAAACTCCGTCAAGAATTTCAAAAGCGTTCCCGATTTGGTGAAGGCGCTTGGAAATGCGAATGCGCTCATCGGGAAAAAACTCGGTGTGCCGAATGAGAATTCCTCGCCCGAAGAACTCGCCGCCTTCCGCCGAGCCATGGGTGTGCCGGACTCGCTGGAGGAATACAAGTTTGCTCCAGACGCTCTACCGGAAGGCATGACATGGAGCAACGACATGGCGAAGCCATATGCCGAGATCGCCCACAAGCACGGCATCCCGCCTTCGGCCATGAAGGAACTCGTCAACCAGCATGCCCGCACCGAGGCGTTCAAAATGGAGGCGATCCAAGCCACTTTTGAAAAGCAACGCACCGAGGCTGTGCAGACGCTCCAGAAGGAGTGGGGGAATGATTTCGGGAAGAACATCGGACTCGCCAAGCAGGCCGCAAAGATCGCTGGCGTGGATGCGAATTCACACGGGTTCAGCGACCCGGAGGTCGTGCGTGGATTCGTTCGCATGGCGCAAATGATGAGCGAGGACAAGGTCGGTCGCTCCATGGGCGGCACAGAGTTTATGACCGGCGCAGCACGCGCCAAGGACATCATGTCGAATCCCGACAACAATTGGCACAAACGCTACATGGAAGGCGACCGCGAGGCCGCTGCGCTCGTCACCTCCCTGCTCAAGCAGGGATGAATTTCTGCGGGGTAGTGAAAAGGTATAACACCAGTTTCATAATCTGGAATTCCGAGTTCGAGTCTCGGCCCCGCTATTTTTTTTTGAAAAAAAGTTTTGACTGATACCGCATCGGCGGTAATGTCACCTTCGTCAGAGCAGACAACTCCTTTGTGAATCTGCTCCCAAACCCCGATCCGACGATCCGCAAGGACAACCGGCAAGGACAGGGAGCAACCATCAGTTTCGACTGATACCAACCTCACACAAACCAAAGGAGACCAAATGGCCGATCTAAACGGAGTTCTGACGAACATCCCCAATCACTTCACGACCCAGTTCGATAACAACTGGAAACACCTCGTTCAGCAAAAGAACAGCAGGCTGAAAGAATACTGCACCCTCGATTCCATTGAAGGTAAGGAGAAATCCTACAATCAACTCGACGCAACCTCGATGACTCAGATCACGGATCGCTCACGCGAAACCCGGATCACCGATCAATCGATGGCCAAGCGTTGGATTCGCCCGCTCAATTACGACTGCGCCAAACTCGTTGACGAATTCGACGAGCAGTTCCTCGGCGAAGTTGTGCTTCCCACAAGCCCGATCATCCAATCGCACGTAGCATCCTACGCTCGCACTTGCGACAAGATCATCATCGACGCCCTCGGCGGCACAGCCTTCACCGGCACGACTGGCACAACGGCCACCGTCCTGCCAGCAGGTCAGAAGATCGCAGCCAACTATGTCGAGTCCGGCGCAGTCGCCAACTCTGGCCTCACCATCGCCAAGCTCCGCGCAGCGAAGTTCCTCTTCGATAGCAACGAGGTTGACGAGGAGGAAGAGCGCATCATGGTTGTGTCCGCCAAGCAGCTTCAAGACCTGCTCCGCACGGTCGAGGCAACCTCGGCAGATTACAACACGGTTCGCGCTCTTGTGGACGGCACTTTGAATACCTTCATGGGCTTCAAATTCCGCCGCAGCCAACAGCTCCCGCTGGCCGTCGATATCCGCTCCTGCTTCGCCTATGTGAAGAGCGGCATCGTCCTCGCCGAGCGTGGCCTCAAGACACACATGGACATCCGCACCGACCTCTCACACTCCCTTCAAATCCGTTCCGTGGCCAGCCTCGCTGCCGTGCGTATGGAAGAGAAGAAAGTCGTCGAGATCGCCTGCGACGAAGTCCTCTAAGTTCCCGCACCCCGCTGGCAGACCGGGAAATGTCTGCCACCCACTTTTTGTGATCTGACTACGCTTCAATGACAGACATCCAAATCTGCAACCTCGCCCTCGCCCGCCTCGGTGATTCCCGCATCACCGCGCTGACCGATTCAACGGCGCAAGCGCAGTATTGCAGTCTGTTCTACGCGCAGACCGTCGAAGAACTCCAAGCCGAGTTCGATTGGCAATTCTGCCGCAAGCAAGTCAATCTCACCAACGGCACGGTCCCACTCACCGGCTACTCGGTGAAGTATGCTCTGCCCACCGATTTCATCCGAGCGATCCGGCTCGATGACATCGATGCGAGCGAAAACTTTGGCACTTGGGAAATCCTCGGAGCCAACCTGCACACAAACCTAACAGGCTCTCCCTCGCTCGACTACATCGCGCTCGTCACGACCACCACCCTGTTCCCGGCCATCTTCATCGAGGCGCTTTCGATGAAGCTCGCAGCCGTCCTCGCGATGCCTCTTACCGGCTCCAAGGATTTGTTCACGCAGTGCGTCCAACTCTACTCGGCCACCATCCAGAAGCCTGCATTCTTCCAAGCCACCGAAGCTTACGCCCCGGCTCGCACATCCGCCGTGCCTGTCAGCGTTGCCGAGATTTGCCGCATGGCTATTTTGCGAGTCGGTTCTGCCGATCTGTTCAAGCCGCATGGCGAACCAATGGTCATTGCCCAGTCCATTTACGAGTCGGTTCGCGACAGCCTGCTGGCCGACTTCCAGTGGTCGTTCGCCCGCACTCAAGTCTCCATTGCCAAAGACGCCGCCGCTCCCACGACAGGCTACTCGTTCCGATACGCGATCCCTACAGCCTGCAAACAAATCATCCGGGTCAACAACATCGATGATTCGGAAAACAACGCGCAGTGGGAAGTCGTTGGCAGTTTCATCCACACCAACTTCGCGACACCGATCATTCTCGATCACACCGCCACGGTCACCGATGTGACCAAATTCCCGCCGATCTTCATCGAAATCCTTACAACCACGCTCGCGCTCAAGTTGGCCGCAATTGTTGAACCACCCACCGTCTCATCCAAATGAAATCAGAAGAACTCTTCAAAGAACTCCAATTCCTCATGTCCAAGCCTGCTCTTCTTGAAGCAGTGGAGGCTGTGGCAAATTTCAGCGGCACGCTCACTGCAAACGCCAGCGAGATCATTCGCCAATCGGTCATGCGTGTCGGCAATGCCGATGCATTTAAGCAGAATGGGCAACCCTTTGTCTTTGCGGCCAAGTTCTACAACCAGACCGTCAAAGAAATTCTGTCCGAGTTCAACTGGCAGTTCGCCCGCAAGCAAACCTCTCTATCCGCTCCGACAACCTCACTCACCAACTACGACAACCAATACACGCTCCCGGCAGACTTCATCCGCGCCATTCAGTTTGGAGGCGTCGATGGCAGTGAAAACTATGGCGACTGGGAGGTTTCCGGCGGGTCCATCCATGCCAATCTCACTGGCTCACAAGTCCTCGACTACATCGCAACCCCAGTCGATGATACCAAATATCCCGCCATCCTTTTTGAGATGATCGTCGTCCGACTCGCCTACAAATTGGCCATGGCGCTCGGCATGGGCGACCAAGCCATGGCAGCGGCCAAGGAAATGGAAAGTTTCGCCGCAAGGCCGTCTCTTCTCAAAGAAACCGAATCCGCAGCGGCTCCTCGCTCCACAAGCGCGATCACGACAAAAGCCGAAATCTGCAAGCAGGCCGTCATGCGTCTGGGAACCACAGACTCACTGAGTCAGACCGGCGGGCAACCCGCTCTCTTCGCTCATTCCTTCTACGACCATGCACTGGAGGAACTCCTCTCTGAGCTTCCTTGGGCTTTTGCCAAGAAGCAAGTCAGCATCACAGCTAACGCCACCCTACCGACACAAGGCTACGCCAGACGCTACGCAATCCCATCGGATTTCCTGCAACTCATCCGGGTCAACCAGATCGACACCACCGAGAACTTTGGCCAATGGGAGATCGTCGGCGGGTTCATCCACACCGATCTCGGCACGCCGATCATCATCGACTACACCTCGCTGGTCACAACGGTGTCAGAATTCCCGGCTCCATTTATTGAGGCGCTCATCGCCCGGATCGCCGCCAAGATCGCCCTCCCGCTCACAGCCAAGCCCGACATCGCAACCGCGCTCGCTCAAGCCGCAGCGGAAACCCTCAACCGCCCAACCATCCAAATCCTCATCGAAAAATCAGCCAAACCCCGCGCAGGGTCTGCCGCCAACTCGGTCTCCGAAATCTGCCGCCAAGCCATCCTTCGGGTGGGAAGTGCCGATGTCTTCAAACCTTACGGGGAGCCGATGGCCATCGCGACCAGTCTTTTCGACCAGACCCGCAACGAACTCCTCGCCGACTTCGATTGGCAATTCGCTCGCGTTCAATCCTCCCTCACCGCAGATGGGACACCTCCCACCTTCGGCTACACCACCCGCTACGCCCTGCCGAGCGCCACGCTCAAAGTGCTTCGCGTCAATGGGGTCGATGAAGACGAGAACTTCGGAAACTGGGAAATCGTCGGCGGGTTCTTGCACACGAATTTTACTTCCCCAATCCGCATCGAGACGACTGCCATCGTGTCCGACGCCACCAAGTTCCCGCCGGTCTTCGTGAACATGCTCACCGTCACCCTTGCCATGAAACTTTCCCAACTCATGGAATCTCAACCCGCGCAGATCGTTCGACAATAAATGAAATCCGAGGAGCTATTCAAGGAACTCCAGTTCCTCGCAGGCAAGCCCGCATTGAAAAATGCGGTCGAGGCCCGCGCCTCCTCGCGCCCATCGTCCACCCTTACCGAGGACGAACTCTGCCGCCAAGCCATTCTGCGCGTGGGGACTGCCGAGCAGTTTGGACCCTCCTCGCAGGCGATGCTTCTCGCCAAGTCTCTCTACCCACAGGTGCGCGATGCGCTCCTCCTTGCCGGATCGTGGACATGGGCGATGAAATCCACCACGGTGGCCGAGAGCCTGCCGCGCCCGGAATACAAGTGGGCTTACCGCTACGCGATCCCGTCCGACTGCCTGCGCGTCTTCCGGGTGAACGACCAAGACTATTCAACCGGTGATGCCGCTTGGGAGGTTTCTGGAAACTTTGTCCTCTCCAACTCCGACTCCGGCGCTCCCAATTGGGTTGCAGGTCGCGCCTACGAGGTCGGCAATGTCGTCACCAGCGCCACGGCGGTCTACCGCTGCATGGTCACGGGGTCCACCAAGCAACCAGGCGTGACATCTGGCTGGACCACCGACTGGGATGTCTGGCTCGGCACGGCCATTACGTTGGAGTATGTCCGCAAAGTCACTGAAGTCACCCTCTTCGACTCCCTTTTCATCGATTTGCTCACAGCCAGCCTCGCCGCCAAGCTGGCTGTGCCACTGACCGGCGATGCGAACAAAGCCGCGCTCCTCGCGAAGGACACCGACATTGTCAGCAAAAACCCCGCCATGCGCCGGGACTCCACCGAGCGCAAGGGACGCATCAAGCCTGCTTGGATGTCCTCAAAACTCGTTTCCTCCCGCAATGGCGGGGATGGCATTGAGGCGCAGGCTAAGGCCGGGGGATCGGGTGGGGGAGTCAGCTACCCTTCACTCCTCGTCCAAGTCGGAAATGTTTCCCCGGTATCTGGCAATGTCCAACCATATGTCACCAACACCGGCACAGGCAACACCGCCGTCCTCAACTTTGGTCTGCCGCAAGCTGGTCTCCTTGACTCGGCCAAAACCACGCTCGTCGGCAACGGCACGCTTCGCACCTTCTCGGTTTCCGGACTCCGATCCTCCGACCCCAACCATGTCATCGTGGCCATCAATGGCGTGACACAGGAACCCACCGCCGACTACCTTGTCAACCAAGGCAGCGGCACGATTACTTTCACCCAAGCCATTCCTAACGGCGCGAAGATCGTTGTCGTCGCCCTCGGCCTCTACTCAGCCACCACCCAACGCGACCCGGACAACTACATCCACGCCTTCGCTCTCAACACCGCAGGAACCTTCAGCTACTACGGACTGCTGCTCAACTCCGACATCCCCGCCACCGGCTCCGCTGCCGCCGTGGCCAAGTGGATCATCACCCGCTCCGCACTTACCACTTCCGGAGCCGTCACTGCCACCGCCAAGGCGACGAATGTCGCGTGGACCAACCGGGAGACCGCCACCTACGCATGACGACCATCACCGAGACCAACATCACCCAACAACTGGACCTCTCCCAGTTCACAATCCTTTTGCCAGACGACACTAAGGCGCTCGTCATCTATCCCACCCGCGCCGAGTTCCCGGCAACCGGCAAAGTCGCACGCATCTACCACGCCCTTGATACCCGCATCCAATGGCTGTGGGACGATGCCGCCTCTGATTACCACCTCATGCTTGAAACCATCGACTGCGGAGCCTTCTAACTTTCCCCATGAACACCAAGAAAAACCGTCAGTTTTGACTGATACCAAACCAACAACCAAATAAATCAAATGCCCAATCCAATCCTCAAAATCAAACGCGGTAGTGGAGCGCCTACAAGCCTCTCGACCGGAGAACTCGCAATCGACACACTCAACAAGAGCCTGTTTGTAGGAACAGCAGACGGCCCGCTCGTTATCGGCGGCGAAAACGTCTTTGCTAAGAAGACTTATGCTGATGCCTCAGTAGCAGCAGAGGCTTCACTTCGCTCCGCAGCGGACGCCACCTTGACCGCGAATCTCGCTTCAGAAGTCACACGGGC
>Ga0209087_1000808_pt1 | contig 19288 bp, 20 predicted proteins | sample S_130805_EF_Meta_FD_187321 | JGI IMG/M metagenome (GOLD analysis project Ga0209087, IMG submission 187321) | Freshwater microbial communities from Lake Simoncouche, Canada to study carbon cycling - S_130805_EF_MetaG (SPAdes) (version 2) | ecosystem: Environmental > Aquatic > Freshwater > Lake ... | reverse complement strand
AGAGGATCCGGTGAACGCCTTCCGGAGCCCATCGTGCCGGAAGCAGATCCGCACGAATGCAGCTACGGTGAAGGATAAGGATCCAACCTCGTTTTTGCAGTGGAGCAGGGCTCACGCTCGCCCCAGAGGGATTTGGGAAGACTTGCAGTTTCTTTCAACCGAGCAATTCGACCAACGGAGGACTTGCGGGATCGGCCCTTTGTGCGTGATTATGCAGCAGTTGCATTTTTTCAGATCATGCTCACTGGAGCCGAACTCCTCGCCAAGGTCAAGGAACTGGGTGACGTCAGCAAGTCCGACCTCGTGCGGGCCTGTGGTTACGTCTCGACCAAGAAGGACGGCACTGAGCGTCTCAACTTCACGGCCTTCTACGAATCGCTGTTGAACGCCAAGGGGGTTGACTTCGGCACCACGCCGAAAGCCGGCAAAGCAGGCCGCAAGCTGAGCTTCAACACCAAGGTGCAGTTCAACGGCAACCTGATGGTGGGCAAGGCCTACACCGCCATGCTCGACCTCAAGCCCGGCGATGAATTCGAGATCAAGCTCGGTCGTAAACAGATTCGCCTGGTGCCCCTGGGCGCTGAAGACGAAGACGTGTGAGGGCGATCGCTTCGGCAACCCGGATCCCATCAATGGCGGCCGAAAGGATGCCTCCGGCGTGGCCACCCCCTTCGCCGGCTGGGTAAAGCCCGGGTGTGTTGGGGTTCTCCAGGCTCGTGGCATTTCGAAGGATCCGCACGGGGGATGACGTGCGGGTCTCCACGCCCGTGAGGAGGGCACCACTGGAACAGAATCCGGGAATCCTGCGCTCAAAGGCGGGTAGGGCTTCGCGGATCGTCTCCAGGACCCAACTGGGCAAGCAGGTGTCGAGGTTGCCAAGCCGCACGCCGGGCTGAAACGACGCCGGCACCCCTTCCGCTTCCCGGGCCTGGCTAGGACGGCCTGCGAGAAAATCATCCACCCACTGGGCCGGAGCGCGTCCATCCGCTCCACCGGCCTGGAACGCCTGCCGCTCCCAGTGGCGTTGAAAGGCCACACCGGCCAGGGGATCACCGGCGCCGCTGCCCCACAGCTCCAGATCTTCGCGTTCTACGTTCACCACCAGTGCACTGTTGGCATTGCGTTCATTGCGCGAATGCTGGCTCATGCCATTGGTCACCACCGCGCCGGCCTCGGAGGTGGCCCCCACCACCAGGCCCCCGGGGCACATGCAGAAACTCCAGGCACTGCGGGGGGTGGCCTCGGGGGTTTTGGCGCTGTGGTGAACGAGTTTGTACTCCGCGGCCCCCAGCTGGGGATGGCCGGCGGACGCCCCCCAGCGGGCCCGATCGATCAGGGGCTGGGGATGTTCAACCCTGAGCCCCACGGCAAAGGGTTTGCTTTCCATCGCCACGCCGAGGCGATGGAGCATGGCGAAGGTATCGCGGGCGCTGTGGCCCACCGCCAGGGCCACCTGATCGGCGGCGATTCGCTGCCCGTCCGCCAGGATCAGCCCCTCAACGGCCCGGGTCGTGGGATGGAGGTCCAGGCGCTCCACCCGGGCCCCGAAGCGCACCTGGCCGCCCAGCTCCTCGATCCGGCGGCGGAGTCCGCGCACCACCGTGGCGAGTTTGAAGGTGCCGATATGGGGCCGCTGCAGGGTGAGGATCTCGGGATGGGCTCCGGCAGCCACCAGTTCCTCAAGAACCTTGCGGATGAGCGTCTCCGACTCACTCACCTGGCTGTAGAGCTTGCCATCGGAGAAGGTGCCGGCCCCTCCCTCGCCGAACTGGACATTCGACTCCGGATCGAGGGGGCGTTGGCCTCGCCAAAAACCGAAGGTGTCGGCCGTGCGCTCCTTCACGGGCTTGCCCCGCTCCAGGAGGAGGGGCCGCAGGCCCATTTCGGCGAGCAGGAGGGCAACGAAGTAGCCGCAGGGGCCGGCCCCCACCACCACGGGAGGGGGACCAGCAAGGGGGCCATCCACCCGGGCCACGGGGCGATAACGGTCGTCCGGAATGGGACGCAGGTGGGGGTCGCCGTTGAAGCGGCGCAGCAGACGCCGCTGCGAGGCCGGATCCAGATTCAGTTCCAGATCAACGCTGTAGACCAGCGCAATGGCGTTGCGGCGCCGGGCATCGACGCTGCGTCTGACCAGGCGATGGGAGAGCAGAACCTCCCTGGGCAGGCCAAGCCGGCGGCAGATGGCCGCCGCCAGATCGTCCTCACCATGGTCGAGGGGCAGCTTGAGTTCGCTCAGACGCAGCACAAATACCATGGCCCAGGTCTTGTGATGTCTAGGGCAGCACGCAGTGCCCCAGCCCTCCCGAAAGGTGCCAAGGTGGGCCTGATGCATCGTTTTGGCAGCCTCCGATGGGCCTCACCCACTGTCCTCTCTGCATGGGTCTGGCTGTTCTCTGCGTCATTCGCAGTGGCGCCCACGCCCTTCTCCTCTGGCGTCTAGTCTGAAATCCCAGGAGTCGCATCGGATCCCGCCTGAGCGCATGCTGGATTCACTGGCAGGAAATCCCCAAGATTCGGCAGCCCGTCTGCCCGAACAGATCACAGATAGCGAGTCCAGGTATGCCCATCTGCAGGGGGAGATCCTGCGGGCTGGAGAACAGGCCCAACAGGTGGCCTACGCGGAGGTCCGCTACCAGGTGCGCATGGAACTGGGGGCCCCCAACGAGCCGAGCCGCGGCAGCGGCGATTGCCTGGCCCTGGTGCTTGTGCCCCTCGGGCTGATCCTGATGCTGGTCCATCCCGCTCCCGCCATCGCTGTGTGGGCCATGGCGGCTGGGCTTTACCTGGCGGGATCGAGCCAGCTGAAGCGCGACCGTGCGGCGATCCGGGCGGCCGATGCCGAAGCCGAACGCCGCTGGCGCCAGCAGCTCCGAGCCGCGAGGCTCGAGGAGGAAGAAGGGCCGTTCAAAGCGGCGCTGCGGCCTCCAGGGCCGCCACGGCCAGCCGGGTCCGCACCACGGCGTCCGGGTTGAGGCTGATCGAATCGATGCCTTCCTCCACCAAAAAGCGGGCGAAGTCGGGATGGTCGCTGGGGGCCTGACCACAGAGACCGATCTTGCGGCCACAGCGCTTCGCCGTGCGGATCGCCAGGGCGATCATCGCCTTCACGCTGGCGTGGCGCTCGTCGAACAAATCGGCCACCAGGGCCGAATCGCGATCGAGGCCCAGGGTGAGCTGGGTAAGGTCATTGGAGCCGATCGAGAAGCCATCGAAGCGCTCGGCGAAGGCCTCAGCGGCAATCACATTGCTGGGCAGTTCGCACATCACATACACCTCGAGGCTGTTCTCACCGCGCACTAGACCCTGCTCCGCCATCAGGGCCAGCACCCGGTCCGCCTCCTCGGGGGTGCGGCAGAAGGGCACCATCGGGATCGTGTTGGTGAGCCCCATCACCTCGCGCACCCGTTTGAGGGCTTGGCATTCCAGGGCGAAGGCGGGGGCGAAGGCGGCGGAGGTGTAGCGGGAGGCGCCGCGCCAGCCCAGCATGGGATTCTCCTCGATCGGTTCAAAGGCCGCTCCGCCCAGGAGGCGGGCGTATTCGTTGCTCTTGAAATCGGAGAATCGCAGAATCACGGGCCTGGGATGGAAGGCGGCCGCGATGCGGGCCATGCCCTGAGCCAGCTTGTCGATGTAGTACTCAGCCGGATCGTTGTAGCCCCTGACTAAAGCGGCGATCTGCGCCCTCTCCTGCTCCGATCTGACCTTCTCAGGGTGGAGCAGCGCCAGCGGATGGACGCGGATGTGGTTGGCGATGATGAACTCGAGCCGGGCCAGCCCGACGCCGTCGCAGGGGATGGCGGCCAGGTTGAAGGCTTCCTCCGGGTTGCCCACATTCATCAGGATGCGGGTGGTGGTGGCGGGCAAATCGGTGAGGGACTGCTCCTCAAGCCGGAAGGGCAGCAAGCCGGGGTAGACATGGCCCACCTCCCCTTCACAGCAGGAGAGCGTGACGGCGGCGCCATCCTTGAGACGGAGCGTGCCATCCCCACTGCCCACGATCGCGGTGATCCCCATCTCGCGGGCGATGATCGCCGCATGGCAGGTGCGGCCGCCCTGGTCGGTCACCACGCCGCTGGCCTTGCGGAGGATCGGCTCCCAATCTGGATCGGTGCGCTCGGTGACCAGCACATCGCCCTGCTGGAAGGTCTCCATGGCGGCGGGATCGCGGATCAGCCGCACCACGCCGCTGCCCACCGAGGCACCGATCGCCTGGCCGCTCACGATCGGGCTCACCTGGTGGGGCTTTAGGTGCCAGCTGCGCAGCACCGCGCCACTTCGCCGGGATTCCACCGTCTCCGGGCGGGCCTGGAGGATGTAGAGATCGCCGCCGGGGCCATCCTTGGCCCACTCGATGTCCATCGGCGTGGGGGTTCCGCGGAGCCTGGAGTAGTGGGCCTCGATCGTCACGGCCCAGCGGGCCAGGGTGAGCACCTCCTCGTCGGTGAGGGCAAAGCGCTGGCAATCGCCAGGATCCACCGCCTCGATGCGCACGGGACGGCCCGCTTCCGGGGGATCGGCACGCACCATCCGAATCGCCTTGCCGCCCAGGCGGCGGCTGAGAATCGGCCGGAACCCCTGGGCCAGGGTGGGCTTGAAGATCAGCCATTCATCGGGATTCACCGATCCCTGCACCACCGTCTCGCCTAGTCCGTAGGCAGCGGTGAGCAGCACCGCATCCCGGAAGCCGGTCTCGGTGTCGATGCTGAACATCACCCCGGAGCAGGCCCGATCCGCCGCCACCATCCGCTGCACCCCGATCGAGAGGGCCACCTCGAGATGGTCGAAGCCGTTGAGCTGGCGGTACGAGAGGGCCCGGTCGGTGAACAGGGAGGCGTAGCAGCGGCGACAGGCCTCCAGCAGGGCCTCCTCACCGCTGATGTGCAGAAAGGTTTCCTGCTGGCCGGCAAAACTCGCGTCTGGCAGATCCTCAGCGGTGGCGCTGGAGCGCACGGCCACCGAGGGAGCCCCCAGGGCGCGGTAGGCGATGCGGATCTCCTGCTCAAGCCGCTCGGGCAGCGGGGCTGCCAACAGAAGTGCCCGGGCCGCCTGGCCCGCGGCCTGGAGGGCGGCCAGATCGGCCGTGTCGAGGCCTTCCAGGATGGTGCGCAGGGGCGGCTCCAGGCTATTGCTGGCCAGAAACAGCCGGTAGGCGGCGGCGGTGGTGGCGAACCCTTCCGGCACGCGCACCCCCGAGGCGGCCAGGGTGCGGATCATCTCGCCGAGGGAGGCGTTCTTGCCTCCCACGCTGGCGATCGCCTCCAGTCCCACGGCGGCCAGCGGCAGCACCAGGGGCTCCCCAGCGGCAGCGGCGGGGCGCACGGATGCGGAATCGGCGATGGCCATGGGCGAGCTCGAAGCTGCTGCAACCATGGCTGTGGAATTGACGACTGGATGGCAGATGCGGCCGGGTAACCCCGCCGGGAGGCTGTCCGCCAGAGTCAGGCGCCGGTGCCGGGCCGCCTGGGGGATGACGCTTTGCCCGTGGCTGGCGGAGCTTCGGACGTCGAGCCATCCGGCAGCATCAGGGCCAGCAGGCCCGCCGTCACCAGCAAGCCGCCCAGCGCCAAGGCCAGGGGACGGTTGGCGGCGGCTGGACCTTCGATCCAGGCGGCGGTGGCGAGAAAGGCACCACCCAGCAAGAGGCTGGGAACGAAGACGATCCCCCGGGCGGTGCGGTTGAGGCCCATGGGATTCAGCCGCAGGGCAGGGGGCTGGCCAGCCCCGCCGCCACTAAACCCTCCGCCAGGTCACCGGTGTCGCGTTCAAGACCGCTGACCCGCGCGATCAGCACCCCCTCCTCGCTCTCCGCCAGGGGCCGGAGGTTCACCCGGGTGCGGCGCGGCAGCCTTAACCGCAGCCAGGCCTGGGCGGCGGCCTCGGAACCGGGGGTCACGGCCATGCAGCCGAGCTGCACCAGGGCGCTGCGGTTGCGGTCGCCAATCAGCAGACGATCGGGTCCGCTCACCTGCAGCACTTCGGCTGCGCTGGCCGGGGCAGCCCCGCCGATCAGAAATGCCGGCAGCAGCAGCAGGGCCGCCAGGGCGGTCGCCAGGAATGAGGTAATCAGAGTTTGGCGCCGCAACTCGGACAGAAGAGGTGGGCACTGGCGGTGGTTTCACCGCAGGCACCGCACTGACGAATCGTGTCGATCGCCAGCTCCGGATGGCTGGGGAGACCCACCATCTGGGCATTGCTGGCCCCGGGGGGCACCATCGGATAGCAGTTCTCGTTGCGACGCACCGTCACATCCACGAACACCGGACCGGGATGGGCCAGGGCCTCAGCAAGCAGGCGATGCAGATCGGCGCGATCGCGAATGGCCACCCCCTTCACCCCAAACGCCTCGGCCAGGGCTGGGAAATCGGGCATGCCCCCGGTCATCTCGGAGGCGGAGTAGCGCTCCTCGTAGAAACTTTCCTGCCACTGGCGCACCATGCCCTGCCAGCCGTTGTTGAGCACCACCACCTTCACCGGCAGGTTGTACTGGCTGAGGGTTCCCAGTTCCTGGATGTTCATCAGGATGCTGGCATCGCCGGCCACACAGATCACCTGGGCGTCGGGGAAGGCGGTCTGCACCCCCATCGCCGCGGGCATGCCGAAGCCCATCGTGCCGAGGCCAGCGCTGCTGATCCAATGGCGCGGCTTGGTGGGGAGGAACTGGGCGGCCCACATCTGGTGCTGGCCCACGTCGGTGGTGATGTAGGCCTCGGTAGCCAGCTCCCGCAGGGCAATCACCACCTCCTGGGGGGCGATCTCACCGGTGGGCGACGGCACCACCAGGGGGTAGTGCTGCTTCCAGGTGTCGATCCGCTTGAGCCAAGCTTCGGTGCGGCCGTGGGACTGCTCACCCACCGAGGCGGCGAGCATCTGACGAAGGGCCTGATTCACATCCGCCACCACCGGCACCTCGGGGATGCGGTTCTTGCCCACCTCGGCGGCGTCGATGTCGATGTGGATCACCCGGGCCCTGGGCGCGAAGCTGTCGAGGCGGCCGGTGACCCGGTCGTCGAAGCGGGCTCCGGCGGCGATCAGCAGATCGCATTCGGTGACGGCGAAGTTGGCGTAGGCGGTGCCATGCATGCCGAGCATCCCCACCGCGAGGGGATGGCGCTCATCGAAGGCGCCCTTGCCCATCAGCGTGGTGGTGACCGGAACGCGGAAGCGCTCCGCCAGCTCCAGGACAGCCTGATGGGCGCCGGAACTGATCGCCCCACCGCCCACGTAGAGGAGGGGGCGCTGCGCCTGGCGGATCAGCTCAAGGGCTGCGGCGGTGGCGGAGGGATCGGGGGGCTGGGGGCTCCTGAAGCCGGCGGGGACCGCCGTACCCGGCTCCACGGGGACGTAGTCGAACAGCTCGGCGCCCACATCCTTGGGCACATCGATCAGCACCGGGCCGGGCCGGCCGCTGGCCGCAATCAGAAAGGCCTCGGCCACGATCCGGCCGATGTCGGCGGGATCCCGCACCACCCAGGAATGTTTCACGATCGGCAGGGTGATGCCGAAGATGTCAGTTTCCTGGAAGGCATCGGTGCCGATCGCCGCCCGCGGCACCTGGCCGGTGATCACCACCATCGGCACCGAATCCATCTGGGCCGTGGCGATGCCGGTTACCAGGTTTGTGGCACCGGGACCCGATGTGCCGAAGCACACACCCACCTTGCCGGTGGCCCGGGCGTAGGCGTCGGCCGCATGGGTGCCGCCCTGTTCATGGCGGACCAGGATGTGCTTGAGCCAGCCGCGGCTCTCGGCCTTATGGAGCTCGTCGTAGATCGGCAGGATCGCTCCGCCCGGGTAGCCGAAAATGTGGCTCACCCCATGGCGGTGCAACGCATCCATGAGGGCATAACCGCCGCTCACCCGTTGGCCCCGTAAGGAATCTGGAGCGGACAACGGACCTGATCCGGGGTCGACGGAAGCGGACGGAGCGGTCGTTGTCGCAGGGTTCAGGGGCGTGAGGGTCACGGCGGCGGGGGGCGGGATGGGGCGGAGCGGAAAGGGATGTCCTAACGGAACAGGCCAACACTAGGTCGGCGACCCAAGGAAGTCCGGGCATCGGTACGGCTGGCGGCCATGGCCCGAAGCACCCTGGCCGGATCGAGCCAGGCACCCCGGTAACGAAGCCCCCAGTGGAGATGGGGCCCCGTTGTGGATCCGGTCATGCCCACATGGGCGATGGTCTGGCCGGAACGAAGCCGTTGGCCCTCCACCAGTTGCACCGGACCGCTGCGGTAACGGGGTCCGTCAACGGCACCGCCCAGGTGGCAGTAAACGTGTTCATAGTCCCCCGAGCGGATCACCAGACCGTTGCCGCAGCCACCGTCCTGGATCACCTCCACCAGCCGGCCGCTCCACCAGTTGCGGACCGGGGCCCCGAGGGGGGCGGCGATGTCGATGCCGTCGTGGGAACGAAGCGATCCGGTGAGGGGATGCACCCGCATCCCGAAGGAGCTGGTGTAACCCGCAAAGCCCACAACGGGAAACACCCCCTGGATCCAGCCCCGCTCCCCCAGGGCCCGGGCGGTGCCGGGGAAGGAGAGCCCTGCCCCGAGGCTCAGAAGAAGCAGCGGGGCCAAAGTAAGGCCACAAACGAAGCGGAAGCGGCGCCGCTGCGGCCCTCCGCGCCGGGGCAGGGCCTCAGAGCAGGCCAAGGGCATGCAGGGGGCCATGACCACTGATCAGCTCCAGCAGGAAAGCGGAGAATCCCACCATCGCCAACCTTCCGTTCCAGACCTCGGAACTGTTGTTCCAGCCCCAGGCCCATTTGTCCTGGGGATAGAGCTTCACCTTGGTGGGCAACTCGGCCGCCTGGTCGAGATTCACCTCCGGGCCCGCCATCGCCTCCTGAACCAGGTCGGCGAGGCCGGCGATGAAGGTGGGATCGATGTCGAGGGCCGGTACCCGCAGGAAGTTGCTCACTCCAGCCTCGGTGGCGATCTCGCGATATTCGATATCGATCTCTTCGAGGGTCTCGATGTGTTCGCTGACGAAGCTGATCGGCACCACCACCAGATCCTTCACCCCCGCCTCGCCCAGGTCATGGAGGGCATCCTCGGTGTAGGGCTTGAGCCATTCCACCGGGCCTACGCGGCTCTGGTAAGCGAGGGTGTGGGGATTGGTGTGGCCTAGCTCCCGCTCCAGGCGCTGCATGATGAGCAGGGTGCAAGCCTCGATCTCCTTTTGGTAAGGATCGCCGGCCTCCTCCACGTAACTCTTCGGCACGCCGTGGGCACTGAAGAACACATGGGCCCCGGCCGGATCTCCGGCGGCGCGGATCTGGCGGGCGATCAGGCCGGCCATAGCGTCGATGTAGCCGGGGTGGTCATACCAGCTGCGAATGCAGCGGATCGGCAGTCGGCTGAAGGCCGGATCGGCCTGACGCAGCCGCTGCAGCTCGCGGAAGCTGGAACCGCTGGTGCTGATCGAAAATTGGGGATAGAGCGGTAGGACCACCACCTCCTCCACGCCATCGGCCTTGATGTCGGCCACGGCCGATTCGGTGAAGGGATGCCAGTAGCGCATCGCCACGTAAGCGGTGGCTTCCACGCCCCGCTGGCGCAGGGTGCTTTGCAGTTCGCGGGCCTGCTGCTCCGTGATCCGGCGCAGGGGTGAACCGCCGCCGATGGAGCGGTAGGCCGCCTGGGACTTGCCGCTGCGCAGGGTGCTGATCAACCAGGCGAGGGGCTTTTGGAAAGCCGGGATCGGCAACCGGATGATCTCCGGGTCAGCGAACAGGTTGTAGAGGAAGGGCCCCACGTCCTGGATCCGTTCCGGCCCGCCGAGGTTCAGCAGCACCACCCCGACCCTGGCCATGTCCCGTTCGCCCTGCGGAAAGGCAGAGCGTAACGCCAGACCTTGGAAGATTGCCGTTTAGGGCTGGCGACCCGGGTGCGGGCTCGATAGGGTCCGCGGCAGAGGTTCGCGGTCCCCCTGAGCGACACCGCCCACGCCCTGGACGAGGCCCTCCGGGGCCAGAACGCCCTGCTGGCCTCCCGGGGCAGCCGTTGGATCCTGCAGATCCGCGGGGAGCGTCTGTGCCTGCGGGGGCCCCTGCCCCGGAAGGATGGTCAACCGGGTTTGCTGCGGCAGCGCCTCAGCCTCGGCCTAGCGGCCGATGGTCCGGGGTTGAGCCGGGCCCTCGCGCAGCTGGCTGGGCTGGAGCGCCAGCTGGAGGAGCACCGCTTCCGCTGGGAGGACTGGCGTCGTCCTCAGTCCCGTAACGGCGGCGGGGGAGTCCCCCCGCAAGGGACCGAGGAGCCCCGCGGCATCCCTGGAGTCGGCTCCGGCCCGCCGCTCAGGGGCGGCAGCACAGCCCAAGGACCATCACACGATCCACCCCTGGAGCAGCGGCTGAGCAGCTTCGAGCAGGCCTTCTTCGCCGATCCCAAGCGCCGCCGCCGCCCCGGCAGTCGCACCACCTGGAGCGCCGCCTATCTCCCCTATCTGCGCCGCCTGGCCGTCCACGCGGGCAACGGCAGGCCGCAACCCTTCGGAGCCGCCCTGCTGGAGGAGGTGGTGGAAAGCTACGGACTGGCCAGCCGCAGCCGGCAGCAGTGCGCCATCGCCCTGGCGGCCCTGGCCCGGCACCAGGGCCTTGAGCTCCCCTCCGATTGGTCGGAGAGGGCGGGGGGCTACGGGCTTCATGCCGCCCGCTTCCGCCAGCTCCCAAGCGATGCCGAGATCCTCACCCTGGTGGATCGCATCCCCAACGATGGCTGGCGCCTGGCCTATGGCCTCATGGCCACCTACGGCTTGCGAAATCATGAGGTGTTCTTTTGCGACTGCTCCTCCCTGGCGGCGGGAGGAGATCGGGTGATCCGGGTGCTGCCCACGAGCAAGACCGGTGAACACCAGGTGTGGCCCTTCCAGCCCGCCTGGGTGGAGCACTTCGGGCTGGAGCGACTGGGCCGGGATCGCCACGCCCTGCCGCCGGTGCGTACCGACCTGGGGCGAACCACCCTCCAGCAGGTGGGGCGCCGGGTGGCGGAGCAGTTCCGGCGCTACGAGCTGCCGATCACCCCCTACGACCTGCGTCACGCCTGGGCCGTACGCACCATCCACGTGGGCCTCCCCGACACGGTGGCCGCGCGAATGATGGGGCACTCGGTGGGCATCCACACCCGCACCTATCACCACTGGATCACCCGCCGTGACCAGCAGCAGGCGGTGGATGCCGCCCTGCAACGGCTGCGGGCGGCTTGATCCGCCCGGGAGCGGCGGCAGTTGTTGCCGATGCCACGGGCCCGCGACCGATCAGGGCCCGCCAGAATCGCCAAGCTCCCACCTCCAGAACCCCCGCGTGCCGCCTCTCCAGCCCCACCAGCCCGGCGTCGAAGCGCCCGCCCCTCCGGAGAGCCCCCTCGACCGGGCCGCGGCCGAACTCGGGCCCGGTGGGGATCTGGCTCCCGAGAAGGAGGCGGAGGCCTACCGGCGCCGCATGGCCCGGCGCCAGGAGGTGCAACGCCAGCGGGTGGAGGAACGCAACATGGAGAAGGGCCTGGTGCTGGTGTTCACCGGCGACGGCAAGGGCAAAACCACCGCGGCCCTGGGCTTAGTGCTGCGCACCCTGGGCCACGGCGAGAAGGTGGCGGTGGTGCAGTTCATCAAGGGGGGCTGGCAGCCTGGCGAGGCCAAAGCCCTCGCCCTGTTCGGGGATTCCCTTCACTGGCATGCCCTGGGGGAGGGATTCACCTGGGAAACGCAGGACCGGGATCGGGATCGCGAGCTGGTGCAGCGGGCCTGGGAGCATTCCTGCGCCTATCTCGCCGATGGCCAGCGCAAGCTGGTGGTGCTCGATGAGGTGAATGTGGCCCTGAAATTGGGCTACCTGGAGCTGGATCAGGTGCTGCAAGGATTGCGCCTGCGCCCCCCCCTCACCCATGTGGCCCTGACGGGCCGTGGGGCTCCAGCGGGCTTGCTGGAGCAGGCCGATCTGGTCACCGAGATGCGCCTGGTGCGCCATCCCTTCCGGGAGCAGGGGGTGAAGGCCCAGGCGGGAATCGAGTTCTGAACGGGCGCAGGTCCGCAAACAGTCAGCGGCGCCAGCAGCAGCTCAACTGGCTGGATCCGTGCGCTCCAGCTCCGCCTTCAGCCGCACCAAGCCCCCCACCAGAATCGAAAGTCCGCTGACCAGCACGGCGCGATGCACCACGGGTTGCCGCCACAGACTCGGATCGGTGCTGGCCCGCTCCAGGGCAGAAAGGGTGAGACGGGTCATGAGCTCGCTGGATCGGCCCTCCCGGAAACGGTGGGAAGAGCCGATCGAAGCCCAGCCGGGTCGGCCAGCGGAACCGCCATCAGGACTAGGCTCTCGCAGAGGATCTGACATCCCAGCAACCCGTTTCCCCAACCAAGCGCAACCCGCCTGGGCCCGCAAGGCTGTGGGGCATCGGAGCCCACCAGGCCGCCCCCGGCCGACCATGCTGGGAGGGGGAAGCGGGGGAAGGGTTGCTACTGTTCGCAGGATTGAAGGGCTCGATGGCTTACCGGCGCGTTCTTCTCAAGCTCAGTGGCGAAGCCCTGATGGGTGCCCAGGGTTATGGCATTGATCCGGCCATCGTGCAGTCGGTTGCCAGAGATGTGGCCGCCGTGGTGGCCTCCGGAACCCAGCTGGCGATCGTGGTGGGGGGCGGCAACATCTTCAGGGGTCTGAAGGGCTCCGCTGCGGGGATGGATCGCGCCACCGCCGACTATGTGGGCATGCTGGCCACCGTGATGAACGCCATCACCCTGCAGGATGGTCTGGAGCGGGCCGGGGTACCGACCCGGGTCCAGAGCGCCATCTCGATGCAGGAGGTGGCCGAGCCCTACATCCGCCGCAAGGCCATCCGCCACATGGAAAAGGGGCGGGTCGTGATCTTTGCGGCCGGCACGGGCAATCCCTTCTTCACCACCGACACCACCGCCGCCCTGCGGGCCGCCGAGATCGGCGCCGATGTGGTCTTCAAGGCCACCAAGGTGGATGGGGTCTACGACCGCGATCCGGCCCGCCATCCGGATGCGGTGCGCTACGAGAGCCTCACCTTCCTTGATGTGCTCAGTGGCGAGTTGGAGGTGATGGATGGCACCGCCATCTCCCTCTGCAAGGACAACGCCATCCCGATCGTGGTGTTTGATCTGTTTGGCAAGGGCAACATTGGGCGGGCCGTGGCCGGGGAGGCCATCGGCACCCGCATCGTGCCGTCCAACTGAGCCCCGCCACCACCGCCGCTTCCCTCTTCCAGCCCCTCATCTGAGCAACAAACGCCATGGACCTTGAAGCCAGCATGAGCAAATCGGTGGAAGCCACCCAGCGCACCTTCAACACGATCCGTACCGGCCGGGCTAACCCTTCCCTGCTCGACAAGATCGTGGTTGAGTATTACGGCGCTGAAACCCAGCTGAAATCCCTCGCCACCATCAGCACCCCGGATTCCCAGACCATCCAGATTCAACCCTTTGATGCCGGCTCCATCCATTTGATCGAGAAGGCGATCGGCATGAGTGATTTGGGCCTGACCCCTAACAACGACGGCAAGGCAATCCGAATCAACATTCCACCGCTCACGGAAGATCGGCGCAAGGAGTTCTGCAAACTGGCGGCCAAATATGCCGAGGAGGGCAAAGTAGCGCTCCGCAATATCCGCCGGGATGGGATCGATAAAATCAAGAAACTAGAAAAGGAAGGCGACTATTCAGAAGACCAGAGTCGCGACGCCCAGGATAAGGTGCAGAAACTCACCGACCGCTTCATCAGCGAGCTCGAGAAACATCTGGCTGATAAAGAAGCCGACATCCTCAAGGTTTGAGCAACACGGTCTCCGCCGACGCCATCGTGGTGGGGGCCGGTCCGGCCGGAGCTGCGGCGGCGTTTCATCTGGCTAGCGCCGGCCGTCGCGTGATCTTGCTGGAGAAGCAGGAGAGTCCCGGCCAGGCCAATCCCTGTGGTGGGGGCATGGCCGCCTCGGTGCAGCGCTGGTTCCCCTTCGACCTCTCCCCGGCCGTGGACCAGGTGATCCGCCGGGTGCGGTTCACCTGGGCCCTGGAGGATCCGGTGACCGCTGAGCTTCCCGGTGATGCTCCCTTCTGGATCGTGCGCCGCCGGGTGCTCGACCCCTATCTGGCGGCAAAGGCCGAGGAGGCTGGGGCTGAACTGCGATGTGCCAGCAGCGCCGAAGCCATCGGCAGAGAGGCGGGACTGTGGCAGGTGCGCTTGGCGGGGGGCGAAACCCTGAGGGCCCCGGGCCTCGTGGTGGCGGATGGATCCGGCTCCCGCCACGCCGGGGCGCTGGGCCTGGGCCCGCCGCGCCCCCGCTTCGCCAGCACGGTGTCGGTGGAGGTGGATGGGCCGCTCCTCGATAGCGATACGGCCCGCTTTGACTTCGGCCTGGTGCACCACGGCTTCTGCTGGGCCTTCCCGCGCCAGGGAGGCACCAGCATCGGAGTGGGCACCTTCATCGGCCAGCAGCCCGCCGATGCGGATGCCGTGCTCGCGGCCCTGCTGCCCAGCCTGGGCCTGCCCCCCGACGCGGGCCAGCGCCGCTCCGGACGGCTGCGGGTGTGGGATGGCCACCACCGGCTCCACGGGGACGGGGTGGTAGTAGTCGGGGATGCAGCCTCTCTGTGCGATCCCTTCCTGGCGGAAGGGCTGCGTCCCTCCCTGATGAGCGGCAGTCGCGCAGGCCAGGCGCTAGCGGGCTGGCTGGGGGGTGATGGCCAGGCCCTGGCGGGCTACAGCGCCGCCATGCGTCAGGAGTGGGGTGACTCGATGGCCTGGGGCAAACGGATCGCCCAGGTGTTCTACCGCGTGCCGAAGGTGGGTTACCAGCTCGGCATCAAACGCCCCACCGCTCCCCAGCGGATCGCGCAGATCCTCTCGGGGGAGATGGGCTACGGCGATATCGCTCAGCGGGTGATCCGGCGGCTGCTCTTCCAAAGGGGCTGATCAATTGCGGATGCAGTCCTTGAGATCCCGCAGGCGCTGATCGATCGAGCCGAGCAGCTCGATGGCGAACATCGGCGATTCCTGCACGGCAAAGAGAAATTTCTCGCGATTCATCACCAGCAGCCGGCAGGGGGTCACCGCCCGGGCGTTGCCATAGCGGCGGTGATCATGGGTGACGAGGGCCCCGGCGCCGAACACATCACCCGCCTGGATCGTCTCGTGGCCGCTTTCGCCGTTCCAGGAGAGCTCGACGGTGCCTTCCAGCAGGCCGAACATGCAGTCTCCGGCCTCACCGGAGCGGAAGATCGGATCTCCAGGTTCCACGTTGATCACCTCGCCGGTGCTGGCGAGGGCGCGCATGGTGTCGAGGGCGTGCACGGTAGGGAGGCTTCAATGCCGATGAGTCTGCCGCAGCCGGAGGCTGAGGAGGTTAACGGGTGAGGGCCAAAGCCGCCCCTAGTCCGCCGCGGACATCCGCCGGCACCAAGCGGCCATCCTTATCGGTATCGAGGGCGTCGAACACCGCATCGCTGCCGAGCCACTCCTCGCGGGTGATGCAGCCGTCGCCATCGAGATCGTTGAGCAGGAAGATCTCGTGAACGGCATGGGTGAAGGCTTCGCCCCCCTCCAGTTCAGCCAGGCGATGGGCTAGCTGGGCCTCAAGGGTTTCGATCGCCTTGCTGAACCCGCGGATGCCCTCATCCAGCTTCTCGCTGGCCATCGGATCGGCCACCATCCGTTCAGCAAAGCTGGCCTGGTCGATGTTGATGCGGGCTTCGGTGTTGCCCGGTGCCGTGGCATCCAATTTGCGATGCAGCTGCGCTTCGGTGCTGCGCAACTGATCCATCAGCGCCGGCGCAATGGTGAGCAGGTCGCAACCGGCCAGTTCAATAATTTCATCAATGTTGCGGAAGCTCGCACCCATCACCTCGGTGCGATAGCCATGGGTCTTGAAGTAGTTAAAAATCTGGGTCACGGAAATGACGCCGGGATCCTCGGGGCCGGGATAGCTCTCACGGCCCGTGCTCTTCTTATACCAATCCAGAATGCGCCCGACGAAGGGTGAGATCAACGTGACACCGGCTTCGGCACAGGCCACCGCCTGGGCGAAACCGAACAGCAGGGTGAGATTGCAGTGAATGCCATCCTTCTCAAGCCGCTCGGCTGCGCAGATCCCTTCCCAGGTGGAGGCGATCTTGATCAGCACGCGCTCCCGTCCGATGCCGGCCTGTTCATACAGACCGATCAACTTGTGGGCCTTGGCCACCGTGGCCTCGGTGTCGTAGCTGAGGCGAGCATCCACCTCGGTGGAGACCCGGCCAGGCACGATCTTGAGGATCTCCTTGCCAAACGTCACGCTGATTTCATCGAGGGCCTCGCTCACCACCGCATCGGCCCCCGCCTCCCTGCCGATCGCCTGACGCGATTCCCGCAGGGAGCGATCGATCAGATCCTGATAGGCGGGGATCTGGGCGGCCGCCAGGATCAGCGATGGGTTGGTGGTGGCGTCCCGGGGGGTGAACTGCCGGATCGCCTCCAGGTCGCCGGTGTCAGCAACCACCACGGTCATGGCGGCCAGTTGGTCGAGGAGGTTGGCCATTGAATCGGCAGCTCCGTTGAAGGCGGATTGCTCGCAAGCTAGCCAGCGTGGGCGCTGCTGGGATAGGAATCAGCGGGCCGGTGCGGGTTTCGGCATGGCCGCCGTGACCGGTGCGCTCGGCGGGATCTGTTCGAGCACCAGGAGGGCCTCCACGATCTGGCGCGCCACCGGTACCGCCACCGTGGAGCCATAGGCATTGCCGCCCTGAGGTTCATCCACCACCACCAGAACCACGTAGCGAGGGTTCTCCACCGGCAGCACGGCCACGAAGCTGCAGATGCGGGCACCGGGGATGTACACACCGTTGCGGGCCTTCTGGGCCGTGCCGGTCTTGCCACCGATCCGGTACCCGGGAATTTGGAGGCCCTTGCCGCTGCCCTTCTGCACCACCGTCTCCATCCAGTCGATCACCGTGCGAGTCACCTTCGGGTCGAGCAGCCGCACGCCGGTCGTGGTGCCGTGGTTCGCCAGAGCATCACCGGATCGCAAGCCACGGGTGATGTGGGGACTCACCAGGCGTCCGCCGTTGGCGAGCATGCCGTGCAGCTGGATCAGCTTGAGGGGAGTGAGCGAGAAGCCTTGGCCGAAGGCTGCCGTGGCCGGTTCGATCGCCCCGCCGATGAAGTCGGAGCGGCTCTTGAGCTGACCCGCCACGGCCCCCGGCAGGTCGGTATCGGGCACCTCATCGATCCCGAGGGTGTGCAGCCACTCCCAGTAGCGCTTGCGGTTGAGGTGCGCCATCGCCTGCACCATGCCCACGTTGCTCGACACCTGCAGCACGGTGGGGAAATCAATCTGACCATGGCCGCTGTGGTCGGCATTGAAGATTGGCCAGCCGCCGATCGTGAGCTGGCCTCCGTCGTAGACGCTGCCGTGGGGATCGATCGCCTTCTCCTGCAGGGCCAGGGCGAGGTTGATCGGTTTGAAGGTCGAGCCCGGTTCGTAGAGATCCTGCACCGACCATTCGCGGAACAGGCCGGGATCGAATGTCCAGTAGGCGTTGGGTTCGTAGGTGGGGGTGGAGGCCAGGGCCAGCAGTTCGCCGTTGCTGGCATCCAGCACAAGGGCCGCCCCCCGCTTGGCACTCCACTGCTTCACCTGTTTGGCGAGGGCCTGCTGGGCCACCTGCTGAAGCCGGGCGTCGAGGGTGAGTTGGAGGCGGAGGTCATCGCCGTAGAGGGAACCGGCCGCCAGCCCATCGGGCAGGGGCGTGCCATCGGCGCCCCTCCTCAAGCTGAAGCGCGATTCCTGACGCTGCAGATCGCGGTCGCGGCTCAGCTCCAGACCCGCCTGCGGCTTGCGCTCGAGATTGAGGAAGCCCACCACGTTGGCGAAGAGCCCGCCTTGGGGATACACCCGCTGGGGGTAGGCCTCCAGGTCGAGGCCGCTGATCCCGAGCCTGCGGACCTGGGCGGCGGTTTCGGGGTCGAGATTGGTGGCCAGCTTCACACCGGTGGACCGCGAAGCCATCAGCTCGAGAAAGCTGCCGCTCGGCCTGGCCAGCACCACGGCGAGCTTTTGGGCCACCTCGGCCGGGGTGCGCACCAGCTGGGGGGGATCTCCGGGGAAATTGAAGTAGCGGGGGTGGCCCCAGAGGGTGAAGCGTTCCTCATCGATGGCCACCAGCCGCCCCATCCGGTCGACCACGGTGCGCCGTTCGCCGATCGGATCGATGGACTGGGTTTGGATGGAACGGGCGCGGGCCAGCAGGCGATTTCCATCCACCAGCTGCAGCCAGGCGAGCCGCCCTGCCAGCCCGGTGAGGGCTGCCGTGATCAGCAGAAAAACCGCCAGCAACCGCTGGGGAGAGCAGGGTTGCATCGCCACAACCCGATGGCCAGCGGGACGGGGACCCCGATCTGGACGTCGGCGCGGATCGGTGGCTGGGCCCCCAGGAGGGTGGCGACGGGTGGAGGCCCTTGCCATCAGTAGCCGGCCGGAATGGGCTGGCGCGGCAGGACGGCCAGGATCGAGAGGCCCCGGGAGGAAGCGGTGACCGCGGGAGGAACCAAATGCAACAGCTGCTGGCTGCTGGTGGGTACCAATTGACCCGGGCGTCGCACGGCGGACAGGTGGTGGTGCTCCAGAATGGCAGCCGATTCCTGCAGCTTCTGCTCGAGGGTGCGGGAGGCCTGCAGTTGGGTGTAATTGCCCGCCCAGACGCTCTGCCAGTGGATGCTGAGGGCACTCAAACCCACCACCGAAACACCGAGACCGGTGAGCACCCCCGTGCTGATGCGGTGCAGCCCAGCCAATAGGGGGGATTGGCGCTCGACCCGCCGGGCGGAGAGGGAGCCCTGCAGAACCTGCAGCGATGCCGACCGGCGACTCCGACTGCCGGCCCGATCGCCGCGGCCGGGGGAGCGGACACCGTTCCTGTCCGTTGATGGGTCGGTGGAGAATAGAGCGACCAAGAACGGCTAGAGACGCTGCGCAAGTGAACCACCCAACGACCCCACCTGCAAGCCGGGCGAGCGGCTCGTCAGCTCCCCAGCAAAAGAAGGTTCGCAAAGGTGAGGCCGTTCCAGAAGGCGTGCAGCAGCACACAGGACGCCAGGCGGCCCGATCGCAGGCGCAGCACCCCCAGACCGATGCCCAGCAGGAAGAGGGGGATCCACTCGCCGAGGCTGAGGTGGGCGGCCGCGAACAGGGCCGCACTCAGCGCCACCGCCCCGGTGGGCCCGAGCCAGGTGCCGAGCACGGGCAGCAGCACCCCCCGGAAGAGGATCTCCTCGAAAAAGGGCGCCACCACCACGGCAGTGAAG
>Ga0209087_1000807_pt1 | contig 19291 bp, 17 predicted proteins | sample S_130805_EF_Meta_FD_187321 | JGI IMG/M metagenome (GOLD analysis project Ga0209087, IMG submission 187321) | Freshwater microbial communities from Lake Simoncouche, Canada to study carbon cycling - S_130805_EF_MetaG (SPAdes) (version 2) | ecosystem: Environmental > Aquatic > Freshwater > Lake ... | reverse complement strand
CCTGGCCAGACATTTCTTGAATTTTTTTCATAATCTGATCGGTTGCATCTCGTAGATGTAACAAATCGGATGAGTCACCTTCGAAATACATTGGCTCACCAAAAATCATTTTAACTCTCATAATTTTGGGAATAACTTTGCCAGTTGGTTGAATTTTTTCAGTGTTAAACATTGCAACCGGAATAATTGGTGCACCTGATTCAATTGCCAAGCGAGCAATTCCACTGCGTCCCTTATATAAGCGACCATCCGGAGAGCGCGTTCCTTCAGGATAAATTCCCAAACACTCACCTTCAGCCAAAACCTGTAACCCAGTAATCAACGCAGCTTCACTTCGACGACCACCGGAGCGGTCAACGGGTACTTGGCCGAGTGCGATAAAAGTTAATTTTTTGAGTAAGCCTTTTGGTCCTGGAGAAGTGAAGTACTCAGATTTTGCAAGAAATGTAACTTTGCGCGGAACCACAAGTGGCATAAATATTGAGTCACTAAAAGACAAATGATTGCTGGCAATAATGACTGGACCGCTGGATGGAACATTTCTCAAGCCAGTTACCTTGGGGCGAAAAGCCAACATCAAAAATGGAGTCAGGAATGCACGGAGAATGCCGTATGGAAGATTATTTACATTCATCTTCGCTCCTCTTCCTTGAGAAAAATTTTGCAAATCTAGTGCCCCTAATTTAGTGGATACCAACGCCTGTGCCACTATTTGAGCGTGAGCGATACCCCAGCACCTAAGGATCCAAACGATGATGAGATGGATCTCATAAATTCAGAGTTTGAATCCATGGTTGCGGGTTTATCACTGGATGAATCCACACCAAATACATACTTAGATGATTTAGAAAATGCAGATAAGTTCGATGACAACCATTTTGAAGAACCAAATCCCACATGGCCCGGTATAAGAAACTTCATTGCAAGTGCTCGTCTAGCAATCAGACGCTGGCTACGACATGAAAATAATAGAGATGACGGAGTGGAGCTTTAATTAGTGAAGAAATTAGCGTCTAGCTAAATCAGAAACGCCAATCAGGCCAGCTTTGTTACCAAGGGCTGCAGGAATAATTTCTGGGTACGGATGTTTCCCAGCAAAAGGCATATAGCGCGCAACGGCTTCACGAGTTGGCTTGAGCAAAATATCGCCTGCCTCAATGACTCCCCCGCCGATGATTACGAATTGTGGATCAAGCACAACACTTAATGATGCAATACCCGCGCCGAGCCATTGCGCTGTTGTATTAAAAGCTGCAAGTGCTACTGGATCTCCATCTCGCGCAGCATCTGTGATTGCAGTACCAGTTAGTCCATTAACGCTTCCGTCGCCACGTGATAAAAGATTGCGTGCAAGTTCTGGACTAGCTGCAATCGCTTCTCGTGCATGGCGCAATAAAGCATTTCCAGATGCGTACTGTTCAAAGCATCCACGTGCACCGCAACCACACAAATGTCCTTCTGGGACTACACGCAAGTGACCGAATTCTGCTGCTACACCAAATGCTCCACGATAAAGATCTCCATTGACAACTAAGCCGCCGCCAATGCCAGTTCCGATTGTCAGCAGCATTACGTGATCTTGATTCTTACCTGCTCCAAATTTTGCTTCGCCCCACGCAGCAGCATTAGCATCATTTTCAATAACAACTGGCAAGCCAATTAATTCGTTTAATTCCTTATCGAGATTAACGCCATTCCAGTCAGCAATATTTGGCGCAGCTAACATTGTTTTTCGATCAGATGAGACAAAGCCTGCTGCAGAGAGTCCTACTGCTTGAATTTTATTATCCGCGATTAATTCTTTTGCTAGATCTGCAATGTTTTGAAGTAATTTGCGGCCACCTTCACGCGGTGTTTCACTTCGTGCATGAGAAAGCACATTTCCGTTTTCATCGACAACGCCGCCTAGTAATTTTGTTCCACCAACGTCAATACCAATTGTGAGTGACATAAGTGGAGTGGAAAGAACTAGTTCTCAGCGTGTGCTTTGAGTTGCGCCAGTGCCTGATCGATTGTGGCTTTTTCTGCTTTTGTGCGCATCATGGCAGGAATTGGCAGAGAAACTTCAACACCGAGTTCGTATGTAACAGATGTTGTATCAGCGTCAATTGCTTTAGTGATGTAGGCGCCATTCATCGCAGTCAATAAATCCGCATCTTCCATCGAGAATTCAAGTTTGTCTGGTGCGCTGCTCCAGTCGTAATTAAGGAGCACGCGATCTTTCATCATTCCCGCGTCTATAGAAACTTTTACAGTGGTTGCTCGACCTTGATCATCAGTGGCTTTAACTTCGGCGCTCTTGATGGCAGTTGACCAACTTGGGTAACCCGCCAAGTCAAAGAGAATGGCCCGGACCGCGTCAACTGGTGCGTCAATGGATATGGTTGAAGTGCTTAATTCGCTCATGGGCACAGGCTACCGTCAAGCAATGCCTCTTTCGCAAAATAACCCAGTGGCGCTAGCGTTAGGCACATGAATGAGATCTCAGTCCCGGCCCTTGTGCCGATTGCCAGCGCTGGAAACCTTACAAACCTTGTATCAGAACGTGCGTGGTTCGAACCTGAACGCATCATGCTTTCACGTGCACTCGGAGATGGTTGGCAGAGTGTTACGGCCAAAGAGTTTGAATCCGAAGTACGTGCAACTGCAAAAGGTTTAGTTGCCGCAGGTATAAATATCGGTGATCGAGTAGCAATCATGTCTCGCACTCGTTATGAATGGACGATTTTAGATTTTGCAATTTGGTATGCCGGCGGCTGTGTTGTTCCGATTTATGACACTTCATCGGCTGAACAAATTGATTGGATTCTCAACGATTCAGGCGCAGTTGCAATCATCGTAGAAACTCCAGCGTTGCGTGATCTTGTGAAAACTGTCCAGCCATCACACACAACACGTATGTGGACTATGACTGAAAATGTTTTAGCAACACTTGCCTACGATGGAGCATCTGTAAGCGATGACGAGATTGAAAAACGTAGAAAAGCGCTTTTGCCTGAAACTTTAGCGACACTTATCTACACATCAGGTACAACTGGTAAACCTAAAGGTGTTCAAATTACGCACGCAAACTTCCTATCTGAGTGCGGAAACGTTGTGCAAGGTGCAAATGATTTATTCCTCAAGCCTGGCGGATCAACACTTTTATTCTTACCAGTCGCACACGTTTTCGGACGTATGGTTCAAATTGGTTCTGTTGCCGCAGGTTTACATATGGCACATTGCAGCGATCCTGTGGGCCGCTTGCCAATTGATCTTGCCTCCTTTAAACCAACTTTCGTGCTTGCAGTTCCTCGTATTTTTGAAAAGGTTTACAACGGAGCAGAAGCAAAAGCTGAAGCAGCAGGCAAAGGCAAAATATTTAGAAAAGCCGCAGAAATTGCCATTGCATACAGTCGAGGCATTGAGAGTGGGAAAATTTCACCTGCGCTTAAATTAAAACACGGACTCTTTGACAAGCTTGTGTATTCAAAGATTCGCACTGGTTTAGGCGGACGAGTAGAAGCTGCTATCTCTGGAGGCGCACCTCTAGGTGAGCGACTTGGTCACTTCTATCGTGGCGCTGGCATCACAATTCTTGAGGGATATGGCCTAACCGAAACAACAGCTGGAGCAACTCTTAACCTCACAAATGAGATACGAGTTGGTTCAGTCGGTCGCCCAATTCCTGGCACAACAATAAAGATTGCTGAAGATGGTGAAGTTCTCATCAAAGGACCAATCGTTATGCAGGGTTACTGGAAAAACGATGCTGCGAATGCAGAAGTGTTTTCCGGAGATCGATGGTTTCATTCCGGTGACCTAGGAAAATTAGATGATGAAGGCTTCCTCTTCATCGTTGGACGCAAGAAAGAACTCATTGTTACAGCTGGTGGAAAAAATGTTGCTCCAGCAGTTCTTGAAGATAGATTGCGCGCACATCCACTCATCAGCCAATGCATGGTAGTTGGCGATAACCAACCATTTATTGCATCTCTCATAACTATTGATCAAGATGCGCTAAAAGTATGGGTTGCTGCAAATAAAAAAGAGGGCGCATCCCTTGCTGACCTGACAACAGATCCAGATCTGATTGCCGTGATTCAAACAGCAGTTGATGAAGCTAATAAAGCAGTCAGCCGAGCAGAATCAATTCGAAAGTTTAGAATTTTGCCAACTGATTTCACAATCGCAGGTGGTCATCTCACTGCAAAACTCTCATTAAAGCGCCACGTGATTGGAAAAGAATTCGCAGCAGATATCGCTGCCCTCTTTGCAGATTAGGTGACACAACGCGAGCGAATAAAAATCGCTCAAGAGTTACATGACGGTATAGCGCAAGATCTAGTGGGGCTTTCGTACTCATTAGATCTGCTTCTCGCCGCTCCTGATACACCATCAGTCACGCGCATAGAACTACGAACGATTCTCTTCAAGGTGTCCACTCTCATTGAAAGCGTTCGTTCAGAAATCTTTAACTTACGAGCGCAGGAGTTGATCTCCTTTGAGTACTCACTTCGATCTCTCTTGCTTGAACTGAAATCAGACGTTGAGTTAAAAATTGTGCGTAATGATCATGTCCTGTCTTCCCAGACAGAAGAAGAATTATTGGCAATTTCTCGTGAATTACTTCGAAATTCGATTAAGCACTCTGGGGCTAGCGTTATAGAGATATCCATTGAAAAAAGCGATACTGGAATGAATTACACCTATCGCGATAATGGAAAGGGAATGAATGAGAATCAAAGAAAAGGTTTTGGGATTCTTGGAATACAAGAACGTTGCGCCTCAATCGATGGCACATTGACTATGTCGAGTACGTCACTTGGTATTGATTATTTCATCGCAATTCCTTCATGAAGCAACCCTTAACGGTATTAATAATTGATGACCATGAAAGTGTTAGGGCTGGAGTAAAAACTGCACTGATGCGAGCGGGACATATTTGCGTTGGCGAGGCGGCTAATATTGCAGAAGCTCGCGCGAAGATTGCACATACCAATCCGCAAGTAATAGTTGTTGATCTCTCATTACCTGATGGAAATGGGTTAGAAATTGTCGTGTGGGCACGTTCAATTTCCAAACAAATTGGAATCGTTGTGCTCACGTTAAATACTGCATCGGATTACCTACTCACTGTCATGAAATCTGGTGCGAGTGCATACGTCGAAAAGAGCGCACCCCTTGCAGAATTAATCTCTGCTATTGAACACTCTGCTGTTTCGCCACTTTCATTTAGTGCTCAAGGTATCTCCAGTGTGATGTCAAAAGAACTACAAACTAACTCTCTCACCCAGCGAGAAAAACAGGTTCTTCAAAAATTAGCCGACGGGCTAAGTGCTGGTGATATTGGATTGCAACTTTTCATTACTCAAGCAACTGTGAAAACACATCTGGCGTCGATCTATCGAAAGCTCGAAAGCAAAAATAGAATTCAAGCGATAATTGTGGCGAGGAAAAAGGGTTTACTAATCAACTAGTAGTGAGTTAAATTCTTTAGACCAAATTTCCCATCGCCATTGATCAACTATCCAATTACGCCCTGCAGCTCCCATTTGTGATGCTCGCTTTGCATCGCTACAAATTTCAATAACTGCCTGCGCAATGTGATTAACATCGGTTCCATCCACACACAATCCTGTTACGCCTTCTAACACGGCATCTGGTGCGCCACCTGAATTTCCTGCGACAACAGGTATTCCGCACGCGCTGGCTTCTAGATAAACGATTCCAAGACCTTCAACTTCAAGGCCAAAGAAACGTGAACGAGAAGGCATTACAAAAACATCTGCCGCAGACAGATAATTTGGCAGCTTGTCATACAAAATGCGTCCTACGAAAGTAATGCTCTCACTAAGCGATAACTTATTCGCTAATTTTTCTAAATGAGATCGATAAGGGCCTTCGCCAACCAAAAGAAGATGAGCGTTTGGAACACTCTGCAAAATTGTAGGCATCGCCTCAATTAATTTGTCTTGGCCTTTGCGATGCACCAATCGACCAACGCTGATAATGATTTTCTTATTTTCTAAGCCAAGTATGATTCTTTTTTGCATCGAATCAGGTTGTGGAATGAAATGTGCTGTATCAATTCCTGGAGCAATTTTGACCATCGCATCAGCGCTTTTTTTAGTCAACGATTGTGCAATCGCATTTCTAGTAAATTCACCCAGGTAGGTTAAATGATCTACTGATTTTCCGATTCGTTTCATTGCAAGATTAAATGGGAAGATTTTTGCCCACCAAACTTCATGTCCATGCGTGAGAGCAACTATTTTCTTAACCCCAGATTTACGAAGTGCTGGCGCCATGAGAGCAAGAGGTGCCGCGGCTCCGAAGACAATCACTTCAATATCGTGCAACCGAATAATTGCCTTCGCTCTTTTAGTCACACGCAATGAAGGCAGTAAAATTTTGCTTCCATCGCGTATTACTTGAATTCCAAATTCATCTAGCCATTTCTGGTCGTACTCAGCTGTATTTCCTTGCGCAGATGTAAAAACAATTACTTCTTGTCCCTTGATTCTCTCGAGGAGCCCAATAACAAAGGTTTCTATGCCGCCGGTCCGTGGACCAAAATCATTTGTTATTACGAGAATTTTCTTATAAACGTTTACCACCTCTAAATTTCTTGCGCCCCATATCCATCGTTGCAACCTTTACGCGTGAACCTGATCTTGGAGCATGAACCATTTTATTTCCACCCAAATAGATTCCAACGTGGGAAATTGGAGAGCCAAAAAATACTAAATCTCCAGGTTTAAGATTTGAGCGCGATATTAGTTTTCCATAACGAAATTGCGCTGCTGAAGAGTGGGGTAACGAAACACCTGAGGCTTGGAATGCGCGCATGGTTAATCCTGAGCAGTCCCATGTAGTGAGTCCGTCTGCACCGAAAACATAACGATCGCCAATTTGTTTCAATGCATATTTAAGCGCTACACCTGCTCGTCCTGAAACCCCCTGAGCACTCTTGGCCGCTTCTAGAGATGAGGCTTGGTCGGCATTTTCTTGTTCTTCTGCAAGACGTGCCAATCTTTCTCTATCTTCTTTTTTCAATTGAGCTAAAAGTTGTTCGGCTTCAGCTAATTTGGATTGAGCTAAACGTGCTTGTGCTTGGTATTTCTTTTGAGCTGCTGCAATCAGAGCAACTTTGTCTTCTACGGTTAATGTCGTTGCATTGAGTCTTTGCTCTGCTGCTTGAAACTTATTCAATTGAATTGACTTGCGCCGAGTAAGTGCATCAAGGGATCCGGCTGCTGATAAGTAAAGAGTTGGATCAGATGAGAATAAAAGTTCCAGGCTCTGACTTAATCCACCGTTTTTGTATTGGTCAATTGCGATTGCACCTAGAGATTTTGAGAGTTCGGAAACATTTTGACCTTGCACTGCTGCTTTTTGTTTAATTCCGGTCAGCGTCTTTGTCAGCGCATTAAGTTTAACTTTTGCTTCCTGGGCACCTTCGGCCGCTGCTGTTGCATCTTCTTCAAGTTGACGAACTTTCGCTTGAACTTCTGCAAGTGTGGGAGCGGCATGAGCTTGCGGAGCTATGAGTAATGAGGAAATCAGCGCGCTGCTGAGCGCAATTCCGATTCCAGCTCTGTAGCCGATGAGACGCATGGTTACGAGGTTAACCTGTCATAAGAGCGCGCCTCAACCTCAAACGCGCAGACGAGCCTGAGAATTCGACTAGAAAGTGGGATTTTTAGGGGTTGTTATCCCGTTTGCTCTCCGATATCGCCAGGTTCAAATTTGAGATCTTTTGTAATCTCACGAGAAGCCAACAGAGTTATTGCGTTATGCACTCGAGGCGAAATCTCTGATTTTTCCGGAACGCCGATGAAAAAAGAGACAACACAATTAGCGCATTCGATGTCTTTCTTTAAACATTTATCGCAGTCAATGATCATGAGCCTTACGATAGACATTGGCACTGACATTATTAGTGCAGGGGTCTAGAGGGGGTCATTGTTTATGAGCGTCACGGCAACGATCGTTGTGGGCGCCGATGGTTCTTCCTCAATTAATGGCTCTTCCACGCAGGTGACATCAGCGGCGGATAGGGAGAATTTTCTTAAGCGTCGCAGATTGGTTGATTGCATCGTCATTGGTGGCAATACCGCCCGAAACGAACCCTACGTAAAAACCCCAGTGCCTTTGGTGGTTATTTCACGCCACAGCCATCCAAAACTACCTGCAGCCCATGTCTGGAACATCGATCCATGCGATGGGGTGATTAGGGCTGCAAAAGAGTTTGGAGAAAACATTCTTATCGAAGGCGGCAGCTCTTTTATTTCTTACTTACTCGATAACAATGTCATTGATTCACTTGAACTCAGTGTTACACCAGTCACCGGCGGAACGGATACTTTTGATTTTTCTATGTATTTAGAACGTGCTGACTCTGTAGAGAAAAAAACGATAGATGGAACTATTTTTTATACAGCGCAATTTAAGAGGCAGAAATAAGAGCAACTCCGGCAACTGCTAACACAACACCAACGTACTGAACTCGGTGCAATCTCTCATGCAAAATCTTAAATGCTAGTAGCGCTGTGACGATTGGATAAATAGATCCAAGAACCATCACTAATGAAACTAATCCGTAGTTGGTAGCCACACCGAGCAACAAATTCGCTAAGAAATCTGAGATTCCAATAAATACCAGAATCGGAATTTCGGATTTTTCAAAGTTTCCAACTGTTCTGTATCGAATTGCTAAAGCAACAGTTACTATAAAAGTCGTAGCTCTCATCATTACCATTGTCATCAATGCACTTGATTGAGATCCCATTGCCATAAATGTCATAGCGGTACCAAAACCAGCGGCAGCACCAAGTGCTAAGAAGAGTGGCTTAGCAGAAAATCCTTGCGACAGTTCGGGTCCGCTGGCACAAAATGCTCCGGCAAGAGCAACTACTACGCCAATTCCTTGTGTCGTCGTTAACACTTCACCAGTTACAAGTGCCACCGTGAGCGGTATGACTGCACTGAGTGCGCTAATCGGTGAAACAACTCCCATACGACCAGTTGATAAACCTGCATACAAGCAAATCAATCCGATGTAACCCATCACTCCGGCAATTGCACCTGCAAAGAAATATCCGCCATCACCGAATGCATTTGGCGGATTAGAACCAAAGAGTTCGCCACTGAGTAACACCAATGTAATTCCAAATAACAAACCAATTGCTTGAGTCATACCTAAAACAAGAATCGGTGCGTACTTTTTACTTAACTTGCCGCCGAAGAAATCGGCAGTACCCCAAAGAGCGCTGGATAAGAGTGCTAGTAGTGAACCCATTACCGCAGGGTACAGCCCTGCCTCCCACTCAATTGGGATAACGCGATTTAGAATTAGCCAGTGGATTCATTTGCATTTGATAAGTTAATTGATCACTTACGGTCGATTACTCCACGTTCAGAAATCATTCTTGAGGAAGTCCCGGCACCACAAAAATTAGCTGCCTATTCTTTTGCGTTTTCAGCCGATGTAAGTAATGGATTACTGGGCGACGCCGAGGATGAACTAGCTTCGGGACGTTTTGTACTTTTACACGAACCAGGCGGGCAAGATACGTGGGAAGGTGAGTTTCGCTGCGTGACATTTGTTCGTGCAGATGTTGACCCAGTCATGCAGGAAGATCCACTACTTCCTGAAGTTGGCTGGAGTTGGTTTCTTGAATCCATCACAAATTCTGGTTGTAAATTTAACGCACCTAGTGGAACAGTGACACGAGTTTCAAGTGCATCTTTTGGAAAACTATCTCCGCGTCATGACGAATCTGAAATGGAAATTCGTGCGTCATGGAGTCCAATCGTTGAAGATCCGCGTGATTTGATAAAACACATTGAAGGCTGGTGCAATTTAATTGCCGAAGTTTCAGGATTACAACCCGTTCCAGAAGGTGTTTCTGCAATTACTTCTGCCAAGCGACGTTAACGAATGAGCGAAGCAACGCCGCAAACTCCTGAGGCAGCGCCTTTATTAACCCCAGCAGAAGGTGTCCCACCCGTTGTTGATACTGAAGAAAAATTTCTTCAAGCACTACAGAGTTTGAAAACTGGAACCGGCCCATTCGCTGTCGATGCCGAGCGAGCTTCTGGATACAAATACAGCGCCCGCGCATATCTGATTCAAATTAAAAGAGAGGGTGGCGGATTACATCTGATTGATCCGATTCCTTTTGGTCCGGGCCATTCGCTCTTCACTCAACTTAATGAACTTCTCAATACTGATGAAGTGATTCTGCACGCGAGTACACAAGATCTTCCATGTTTACGTGAAGTAGGTATAAATCCCTCAAAGTTATTTGATACTGAATTAGGTGGACGAATTGCTGGATTGCCACGAGTTGGGTTAGGCCCACTTCTTGAATCCCTCATGGGAGTTTCTCTAGCAAAAGAGCACTCCGCAGTTGATTGGTCCACCCGTCCTTTGCCACATGAGTGGCTTAATTACGCAGCTTTAGATGTTGAATTATTGATCCCGCTTCGAAATAAAATGTATGAATTACTGAGCGAAGCAAAGAAGTGGAAATGGGCAGAACAGGAATTCGCATCAATTTTGTTAGCACCACCTGCTCCCCCTCGTATTGATCCATGGCGCCGCACATCGGGCATGCACAAAATTAAGAAACGCGACCAGCTCGCGGTAATTAAAAACTTGTGGATTGCCCGAAATGAAATCGCCCAGACACACGATGTTTCCAGCGGAAAACTCCTCAATGATGCTGGAATTATTGAGCTAGCAATTCATAAACCGATTACAAAAAAAGATATCGAAAAGACTTTACGTCCAATTGGTATGCGAGCGCGTTGGTCAGAAAATATGTCCGCGTGGATATCTGCCATAGAAAGTGCAGTGAGTGCTCCTGAAGATCAGTGGCCGCCAATGAAATCTGGAGCCGACACTTTGCCTCCAATTAAATTGTGGCGAGAAAGATTTCCAGAGAAATATGCACCACTTACACATGCACGATTTGCAATCGAAACTCTGGCCCACGACTTATCAATACCTGCAGAAAACTTAATCTCCCCTGAAGTCATCCGAAGAATATGTTGGGCACCACCGGCTGCAAGTACAGCTGCTCTTGACGTGGTGGCGGTGGCAGAAGCTATGGCGGGACTCGGTGCAAGGCCGTGGCAGATCGAAATCGTGGCAGCCCCTGTAGCCACAGCCCTTCTTGAGCGCGAACCCCGAGAAATTCCCGTGCCAGAAACGCCCGAAACCGAGCCAGCTGTAGATTGAATTACGCAACGTTTGAGTTGCGTAAATCGCTACATCGTTCTAGATTATTGCCATGTTAAGTACATTCCTCATCGCACTACGCGAAGGCCTAGAAGCGGCCCTGATTGTTGGAATCCTTGTTGCCTACCTCGTAAAAACAGGTCGCAACCATTTATTGGCACCCCTATGGGCGGGCGTCTCTATAGCAATAGTTGCCAGCCTTGCACTCGGTGGTTTCCTTTCATTCACATCTGCAGAGCTCACTCCGCGTGGTGAAGAATTTTTTGCCGGTACAACTTCTTTCTTGGCAGTTGGTTTTGTTACATGGATGGTTTTTTGGATGCAGCGAGCAGCACGTGGGTTGCGCGATGAACTGCACGGAAAAGTTGATTCGGCTGTAGGAGCAGGCTCTCTAGCGATTGCAGTAACTGCATTTGTGGCCGTTGTTCGCGAAGGCTTGGAAACTGCGCTCTTTATCTACACAAACTTTAAAACAGTTGGTGCCGCATCATCTGCAACTGTTGGATTGATACTCGGTCTGGCTTTGGCAGTTGCTCTCGGCTATTTGATATATAACCGATCAGTTAAAATCAATCTTGGTAAATTTTTCCAAATCACCGGAACCGCACTCATAATTGTCGCAGCCGGTGTTCTCTCTTACGGAATTCATGAGTATCAAGAGTTGGGTTGGCTACCCGGAGCTGAATCATTTATTTGGGATGTCACTAGTTGGATGGCTAAGGATTCAATCCTTGCCACCGTACTAGCGGGATCTATCGGATTTGATACCACCACATCATGGTTGCAATTCCTTGTGGCTGGTACCTACATTGGTCTCGTTCTCTGGCTTTATTTAAAGCCCGCACGAGCATCAAAGAAGAATCTCGTTTCAGCCTAGTACTTTTACTTTTGGCTACTGCCGAGTAACCTATGAGCACCTCACACAGGAGTCATAGAGAGAAGTCCTAGATGTCGCGTTCAGTGGTTTTAGTCGATGCCGTACGTACTCCATTTGGAAAAGCTGGCAGTTTGTATGCCGGCACCCGCGCCGATGATTTGATCGTTCGTGCAATGCGAGGACTTCTAGAGCGTAATCCAAAGATTGCTCCAACAGATATTGATGACGTTGCGATTGCTGCTGCTACACAAAGTGGCGATCAAGGAATGAATATTGGTCGAAGTGCAACGCTTTTGGCTGGATTACCAAACTCGGTTCCTGGTTATTCAATTGATCGTTGGTGCGCCGGTGCATTAACTGCAATGACAACAATTGCTGGATCAATTGCAATGGGAGCCTACGACGTCGGTATCGCAGGCGGCGTTGAACATATGGGAAATCACCCAATGGGCGAAGGCATGGATCCAAATCCACGTTACCTCGCCGAGAAAATTGTTGAACAAGATGCACTTGCAATGGGAAATACAGCAGAGCGTTTACATGATCGCTTCCCTGCAATTACCAAAGAGCGTGCAGATAGATACGCACTCGGTTCTCAGGAAAAAACTGCGAAAGCATACGCTGCAGGAAAAATACAAAAAGATTTGATTCCCACTGCAACAAGAAACCCCGAACTCGGTTGGTCAATTGCAACAGTTGATGAACCACCACGTCCTGGCACAACTATGGAAGCACTCGCAGCTCTTAAGACACCATTTCGCCCTGCTGGTCGAGTCACTGCCGGAAACGCTGCTGGACTCAATGATGGCGCAACAGTTTCATTATTAGCCAGTGAAGATTTTGCAAAAGAAAAAGGACTTTCAATTAAGGCTCGCCTAGTAACTTTTGCATTCGCTGGCGTAGAACCAGAAGTAATGGGTTACGGACCAGTACCTGCAACTGAAAAAGCGCTTAAGAAAGCTGGCTTAACAATTGCCGACATTGGTCTATTTGAAATTAACGAAGCATTCGCAGTTCAAGTTCTCGCTTTTCTTGACCACTTTGGAATTGCAGATGACGATCCTCGAGTAAATCCCGTCGGTGGCGCGATTGCTGTTGGTCACCCACTTGCATCCTCTGGTGTGCGCTTGGCTCTTAATTTAGCTCGCGGTTTCGAAGAACATCCTGAAGTGCGTTATGGCATAACAACTATGTGTATCGGACTTGGTATGGGCGGAACAATTATTTGGGAAAACCCACACTTTACGAAGGGTGCAAAGTAATGAGTACTTCTGCAGATCTCACACTTCCAGAAGGCGCTCCGGAAGAAGTTATTACACATGCATTTCTACGCCCAGTCGATTTAACTCCATTTGGATTTAACGGAACATTGGCACTGATTACTTTAGATAACGGCTTAGATCACACCCGGCCAAACACATTTGGTGCGAAATCCCTTGCAGCCCTTAACGATTCGATAACCGCAGCTATCGCAACGGCGCCTGCTGCGATCGCAATCACCGGCAAACCATTCATTTTTGCCGCAGGAGCGGATTTATCTGCACTTGCATTTCTTACCAAGCGTGAACAATCCCTAGCCATTGGAAAATTAGGTCACGATGTCTTTCGTCGACTGGGCGAAATTGAAATCCCCACATTCTCATTTATTAATGGTTTAGCACTCGGTGGTGGATTAGAAGTTGGTCTTCATTGCAATTACAGAACTCTTTCTTCTACAGCCTTTACCGGTTTACCAGAAGTTTTCCTTGGACTAGTACCCGGGTGGGGCGGTGCAACACTTCTTCCGAAATTAATTGGTCCAGAAAAAGCTGTTCAAGTAATCATGCTCAATGCGCTAAATAACAACACAATGATGAAAGCTAAAGATGCACTTACGCTAGGTGTAGTTGATGCAGTGTATGAACCAGCGGACTTCCTCGAAAAATCTGTTGCCTTTGCTGCTTCTGTCTTAAGTGGCGCAACAAAAATTGAAAGAAAAGATTTCAGTAACGATCCAGCATGGGATAGTGCACTTGCCACTGGTCGAGCAGCTGCTCTTAAAAAATATGGCGGTGCTGAAATTGCTGCGCCAACTCGTGCATTGAAACTTATCGCCGAATCAAAAACTGCAACGCGTTCAAGTGGATTTGATGCCGAAGATCAAGCACTTGCAGATTTGACCATGGCAGATCCGCTACGTGCCTCTTTATATGCATTTAACTTGATTCAAAAGAAACGCAAAAAAGTTGAAGGTGCGCCAAAGCCTGCACTCGGTCGCAAAGTAACAAAGGTAGGCGTTGTTGGGGCCGGATTGATGGCTTCCCAACTTGCACTCTTATTTGTTCGAAACCTTAAATGTCCTGTTGTTATGACAGATATTGATCAAGCTCGTGCAGACAAAGGAGTTGCATGGGTCCACGCAGAGTTAGCAAAGCTTGTTGAGAAACGACGCATGTCGAAAGAGAGTGCCGATCGTCTCGCAGCCCTTGTATCTGGTTCTGCTGATCAAAGCGTATTCGCTGGTTGCGATTTCGTGATTGAAGCAATCTTTGAAGAACTCTCACTCAAGCAAGAGTTGTTTAAAAAATTAGAGAACATTATTTCACCTGAGTGTGTTCTAGCTACAAATACTTCATCACTTTCTGTGCAAGCCATGAGTCAAGGACTTAAGAATCCTGAGCGAGTCGTTGGTTTTCACTTCTTTAATCCAGTTGCAATCATGCCGCTTTTAGAAGTTGCGCGTACAGAACACACTGATGATGCGACAACCGCAACAGCGGTTAATGTTGGTAAAGAGTTAAAGAAGACGATGGTCATCACTAAAGATGCTCCAGGTTTTGTGGTCAATCGTTTGCTTACACGTTTCATGGGCGAAATCACGGATGCAATGGATGAAGGCACTCCCCCAGAAATTGCAGATAATGCGATGCGATCAATTGGTTTTCCTATGTCTCCATTTGAATTACTCGGACTTGTGGGCCCTGGTGTTGCCCTACATGTTTCAGAGACCCTCAATAAAAACCTCGGACCTCGTTACAAAATTTCACCAACTATGCAAGCAATGGTTAAGGGCGGTATTCGTACGTTCTACATCAAAGATGACAAAGGCGCCTTTGTTGCAAATCCCGAAGCGGTTGCACTTATCGTTTCTGGAAATAAGGCATCTACTGCAGAAGAAGTTCGCTCCCGTGCACTGACGGCACTTGCTGAAGAAGCGCGCATGATGCTCGATGAAGGTGTTGTGGCAACTCCAGCAGAGATTGATTTGTGCATGTTACTTGGCGCTGGTTGGCCGATGCATCTTGGCGGAATATTGCCGTACTTAGATCGCGAAGGAATTAGCGAAGCTGTGTGCGCGAAGCGTTTTCATCAGCCGGGAATTGCATCTCTTCCTTAAGGGAACTGCTCCACTCAACGATTGAACGCGTAATATTTTGCGCAGTAATTCCGAGATCTTGTAATACTTGATCACGCTTAGAGTGTTCCAAAAATTCTAGTGGGACTCCTATGGAATGAATCGGAACTTGCAAATTCGCATCTCTAAACATTTCTGAAACGGTGCTTGCGATTCCACCATGCTTAATTCCATCTTCAAGTACAACAACGCTCTTATAGCGCTGTGCCATTGTTATTAGCGATTGAGGTAACGGCTTTACCCATCGTGGATCAATAACAGTTACTCCGACACCTTCACGATAAGCCTGTGAGGCCGCTTCCACGGCGATACTTGCCATTGCGCCAATGCTGATGAGTAAAACATCTGCGCTTTCGCCACGGTATAAAACATCAATTCCGTCGCGGCGTTCGAAGGCAGGAATATCAGCAACGACTGCGCCTTTAGGGAAACGAATAAGAGTTGGTGCATCGCTTACATCTACAGCTTCGCGAAGTGTTTCTTTTACACGCGCGCCATCTCGAGGAGCCGCAACGCGCAAAGTTGGAACAATGCCAGTTAAAGCCAGATCCCAAATTCCATTATGTGAAGGACCATCGTCTCCAGTTACACCGGCGCGATCGAGCACAAAAGTTACGCCAGCTTTGTGCAGTGCAACATCTAGGAGCATCTGATCGAAGGCCCGGTTTAGAAATGTTGCATACACAGCCACAACTGGATGCATTCCTGCAAAGGCTAATCCTGCAGCACTTGTAACAGCGTGCTGTTCGGCAATACCAACATCAATTGTGCGCTCCGGAAACTCTTTTTGAAACTTATCTAGACCAGTTGGACCAAGCATCGCAGCGGTTATTGCAACGATATCTTTACGTTCACGTCCAATTTCAACTAATTCACCTGAAAAAATACTTGTCCACGATGCTGAACTCTTCTTTACGGGTAATCCAGTTTCAGCATCAACAATTCCAACTGCATGAAACTTCTCTGCCTCATCTTCAATAGCAGGTGCGTATCCGCGACCCTTTTCGGTAATTGCATGAACCAAAATTGGTCCACCAAACTCCTTTGCCTTAATTAAGGCTTTCTCCATTACTTCAATATCGTGGCCATCAAAGGGTCCTAAATATTTCAACCCTAAATCTTCAAACATTCCTTGTGGCGCAACGATGTCTTTTATTCCCTTTTTCATCCCATGCAATGTGTCGTAAATCGGTCCACCAACAACTGGTGTGCGAGCAAGAACCTCTTTGCCCCAATCTAAAAATTTCTCATAACCACGAGTGGCACGCAACGTAGAAAGGTAAGTAGCTAATCCACCAATAGTTGGTGAATAGGATCGCTCGTTGTCATTAACGACGATTACTAGTTTCTGTGTTTTTGATGCTGCAATATTATTTAGAGCCTCCCATGACATACCGCCAGTGAGCGCGCCATCGCCAACAACTACTACAACCGAGCGATTGGCTTGGCCGCTCAAAGCAAATCCTCGGGAGATTCCATCGCCCCATGAAAGCGCCGTGGATGCATGAGAATTTTCTATGACATCGTGAACACTTTCAGATCTATTTGGGTAACCAGCAAGACCGCCGCGTTGGCGAAGTAAATCAAAACCCTCGCTGCGGCCAGTAAGAATTTTATGTACATAACTTTGGTGGCCTGTATCAAAGAGAATCACATCTTTTGGAGATTCGAAAATTCTATGAATCGCAATTGTTAATTCAACAACACCCAAATTTGGGCCTAAGTGACCACCAGTTTTAGTTACTTTTTCAATCAAAAAAGAACGGATCTCCGCGGCAAGGGCGTCTAACTCAACGTGGTTGAGTCGCTCTAAATCCTTAGGCGAATTGATATCAGCGATCACACCGTCATTCTAGAACGCTAGGACGGAATTAGCACACTATGCAAGAAGTGAACGTAATACGTACTGCATAATTCCACCGTGGCGGTAGTAATCAGCCTCTCCCGGCGTATCAATTCGAAGGCGCGCGCTAAATGTTTTATCGCCTGCCTTAACTGTGATTTCCTTCGGAGTGATCCCAGAATTAAGTTCGGTAATCCCAGTTAATTCAAATACTTCATCACCGCGTAAACCAAGTGATGCCGCATTTTGACCATCTATAAATTGCAATGGAAGAACACCCATACCGATGAGATTGGAGCGATGTATTCGTTCAAAACTTTCGGCAATTACTGCTCGCACGCCAAGTAGTGCGGTGCCCTTAGCAGCCCAATCTCGGGAAGATCCTGAGCCATATTCTTTTCCAGCAAGAATTACTAACGGCGTACCTGAGTTCTGATAATCAATTGATGCATCATAAATAGTTGATTGCTCGCCATTTTTTAGGAAGTTACGAGTGAAGCCGCCTTCAACTCCATCGAGTAATAAGTTTTTCAAACGAATATTTGCAAAAGTTCCACGAATCATCACTTCATGATTTCCGCGACGAGATCCGTAAGAGTTGAAGTCTTTACGATCAACTCCATTTGCTTCAAGATATTTTCCTGCTGGTGAATCGCCCCTGATATTTCCCGCTGGTGAAATGTGATCAGTAGTAACTGAATCCCCCAGAATGGCCAAAACACGTGCACCAGAAATATTTGTTACTGGAGTTGGTTGAGGTGGCATTGAATCAAAATAAGGTGGCTTTCGCACATAGGTTGACTTTGGATCCCACTCAAAGGTGTTTCCTGTTGGAGTATCGAGTGACTTCCAGCGATGGTCACCTTCAAAAACACTTGCGTAATCTTTACTAAACATTTCTGAAGATATAGAAGAATCAATCACGCTTTGAATTTCTTCTGGAGATGGCCAAATGTCAGCCAAATAAACAGGTTTGCCATCTGTGTCAGTGCCTAGAGAATCTTTAATGAAATCATGATCCATTGTTCCGGCTAGTGCATACGCCACAACCAGTGGCGGAGAAGCGAGATAGTTCATCTTTACATCAGGGCTGATGCGACCTTCAAAGTTTCTATTTCCTGAAAGAACTGCACTAACCGCTAAATCATGATCATTAACAGCTTTGCTAATCTCGATTGGAAGCGGACCTGAGTTACCAATACATGTGACGCAGCCATAGCCAACAAGATTAAATCCAAGTTTTTCCATGTAAGGAGTTAAACCAGCACGGTCGTAATAATCAGTTACGACCTTTGATCCCGGTGCCAAAGTTGTTTTTACCCAAGGCTTTGATGAAAGTCCTTTTTCTACCGCCTTTTTGGCAAGTAAAGCCGCACCAATCATCACGGAAGGATTTGAAGTATTCGTGCATGATGTAATCGATGCAATGACGACATCGCCATTTTTAATTGTCGTGCTTTTTGCATTGACCTTAATATCGATAGGGCTCTTATTTGTTTTATCCCCAAAATACGTTGGCAATATTTTCTCGAATGCGTTCTTGGAGTCAATCAGTGAGATTCGATCCTGCGGACGTTTTGGTCCTGCAATCGATGGAACCACTGTTGATAAATCAAGTTCGATATTTTCTGAGAATCGAGGTGAAACTTCTGGGTTATGCCACAGTCCTTGGAGTTTTGCATACCGTTCAACGAGTTCTACTTGTTCAGAAGTGCGGCCTGTCAATGTTAGGTAGCGCAACGTTTCTTCATCAATTGGGAAGATGGCACACGTTGATCCGTATTCAGGACTCATGTTTCCAATAGTTGTGCGGTTCGCCATTGGAACTGAAACAACTCCTGGTCCATAGAATTCAACAAATTTTCCTACAACTCCATGCTTGCGAAGTATTTCGGTAATTGTCAGAGCTAGATCCGTCGCTGTTGTTCCAAGTGGCAATGCTCCGCT
>Ga0209087_1000806_pt1 | contig 19304 bp, 15 predicted proteins | sample S_130805_EF_Meta_FD_187321 | JGI IMG/M metagenome (GOLD analysis project Ga0209087, IMG submission 187321) | Freshwater microbial communities from Lake Simoncouche, Canada to study carbon cycling - S_130805_EF_MetaG (SPAdes) (version 2) | ecosystem: Environmental > Aquatic > Freshwater > Lake ... | reverse complement strand
TCTCATCACAGCACTTCAGCGAACTCTAATTTCTTTAAGCGGATCATTCATGAGATTCTCTACTACAGTGGAGCGCTAGAGCCGGTTGTTAATTTCTTATTCCTTATCCCAATCTTTACCTTCCTTATCTTGTTGCTAGGAAGATCTAAGGCGCACCTTTCGCTGACCATTTGTCTGGCGCTCTCTGCTACCGCAGAATTTCTTCAGCAATTCATCCCTGGGCGCGTTAGCTCACTGCAAGATCTGCTTCTTAATTGCTTGGGTGCACTCTTTGCATTTTTGCTCTACAAAATTGCGCTAAAAGCCAATTTTTTGAAGTAGCGGTTTCAAATAATCCCTGGGTTATTGCCAGGGTGATTAAGGGTTACTATAAGGGTGATCGAAATAGATTAAATGTGATATCGTTGCGCATTAGCAACCATATGGAACTTTGGAGTTGCCATAGTGTCAATAGATTTAAAAATTTCACAACCTTTTGCGATTAAACGACGCCTTTTAAAATATCTTATTGGCTTTGAATCAACCTTAATTGTTCTACTAACCGGATTAGCTATTCAGGTTAGGCAGATTGGTGAGCAGATATCTCCAATAGTTGATCTGCGGGTTTTTATACTTATTTTGGCATTTCCAATAATGTGGCTGTGCTGCCTTTCTCTTTTTGGTGCCTGGGATATAAGTATTTTAGATAACCACATTGATGGCTATCGAAGGCTTTTGAAGGCAAGCTGGATCACCTTTCTGACATTTTCATCAGCTAGTTACATCTTTAAGATCCAAATCTCACGGTTCGTGATCCTATTTAGCTTAATTGGCGGAACAATCCTGCACCTAATCCTGCGTTGGATATTTCTAAGAGTTGCCGACAGGCGGGTAAATAATAAAAATAATCAAGATACCTGGTTAATTATCTCCCCTAATGGACAAGTTAATACCTCGGCCGCAGAGCTCGCGGATCAGTATGAGGTGAAGATTAAATACTTAGAATCTTTTGATAATCAAAAAGAGTTTAAATCTTGGCTAGCTGATATAACCGGGCTATTAAGCAATAAATCATTTAGCAATTTGGTCCTAACCTCACTAGATGGACTAACACATAGCCAAATTAATGAGTTAATGTGGAGGGTGCAGCAATTAAATGTATCGTTTGTAATACATGATGGGTTAGGGTTTGTAACTTCACAAAATCAATTCAAGCGTATCGATGATTATAACTGGCTAAGAATTCTAACTCCACGAATTAATGACTCTCAGCGGGTAGTCAAAAGACTTTTTGATTTGGCGTTGGTAATTCCATCGCTAATTTTGCTTTCCCCCCTTTTTATCGCAATCGCAGTCGCGATAATCCTTAACTCCCGAGGAAGCGTACTGTACTCCCAACAGCGAATTGGTCAAGATGGAAAGCTGTTTATTTTTCCAAAGTTTCGCACGATGAAACCTGGCTCTGATGCAATGCGACTTGAGGTACTTGGACGTCCTGATGAGAATATGGCAGAGCGATATAAGAATGATCCAAGAATTACTAAAGTTGGTAGGCTCCTTCGAAGATTTTCCTTAGATGAGTTGCCCCAACTCTGGTGCGTTCTTATCGGCACCATGTCAATTGTCGGACCTCGTCCGATCTTGCCAGAGGAAGAAATACAGCTTGGGGATTTTCATTTCAGGCGTCAAATTGCCAAACCTGGTTTAACTGGGATCTGGCAAGTATCGGGCCGCAAAGACACTACATGGGAAGAACGAATGGTTTTTGATGTTAAATATGTACAAGAGTGGTCAATCGGACTTGACATGATTCTGATCGCAAGAACATTTAAAGTAATAGTTAGCGGTAATGGTTCTTATTAGAACTGCCCTTGTTTATCTCGGCCAGCAATTTTTCAAACTCACCTCCGGCTTCATTCTCTTTTTTAAGGGTTGTAAGTCTTGGCTTAAAGCGGATTTTTAACGAAGGTAGCTTGCGATTCCAAATAGAACCTATCGCTTCCGGTTTCCATAGTTTACGAATTCCCGCTAACTTCTTCAAAATTATAGAAAAATTCGCCTGCTTCTCAGGTCTGCTAGTTGTCTCACTAGGTCTGTAATTGTAACTGTAACGATAATATCCCATTTTAGGATCTGAGTACGTATAACCATATCTCTCACCAGCCTTGTGCTTAGGAATCTTATTAAGCAGCACTCCTGTCAAAGTAACACCTACACCTAACAATGATTCACGAGCTGCTTCAAAATTTCTTTTTGATGTCATTCCTGCGTGCATGACTAGCAGGACTTCAGCTGCAACGCGGCTAACAATGCTAGCGTCGGCAACTGCTAGAACGGGAGGGGTATCAACGATAACGTAGTCATACTGTGCCTTGACTATTTCGAGAATTTCAATAAAAATTTCACTTCCGACGAGTTCTGCAGGATTATTTGGTATTTTGCCGCTAAACAAAATTTCAAGGCGACTATCTTTTAACTTGAACGTTGAAGATTTCAGTCTTTTCTTAACCGTAGAAACCTTTTCTTCAATTAGGAAATCGGCTAGCCCATATTTTGGAAGGTTAACTTGTAAACCACTTTTTTGAAGGTACTTGGAGAGCCCAGGGCGTCTCATATCCGCTTCAATAACTAGGACGTTAAATCCTGCTTGGGCTAAGCTAAAGCCTAAATTCAGTGAGGTTGTCGTTTTGCCTTCTCCAGAAAAGCAGGAAGAAACAGCTATGCAATTTCGTTCTTTACTATCTAAAGCATGCAAAACATTGGTTCTTAAAAGTCGGAATGCCTCTGTTCGTACCGCATACGTGCTCAGTTGTGTTATTAAAGGTAACGAGTCGGCTTCTGAATCAAATGCAGCTACACCTAGGAGAGGCGTTGCTCCTAAATCTTTTTCAGACTTTATGCTTTTGTCGAGGTATCTTAAAGCTAACGAAATGAGGAGCGCAAGCATTAGTCCAAGAAACAGCCCTACAAAGTAATTGAAATTTTTTCGAGGACTTACTGGAATATAGTTAGGCTCAGCTTTTTGAACAGTTGATAATTTGATTAGTTTTGTGGGATCTGAACTTGAATTTAGTTCTATTTTAAGTACGGTTGCTGAAAAATGGAAAGCGACAGAATTTGCGATTTTTGAAGCGAGCACGGGATCTGGGTCGAGTGCTTTTACGAAAATCAAAACTGTATCCGCCGGTGCGGTTGCTGAAACCCGAGTTGCAAGCTCTTGGATTTCATACGTTAATCCCAATTCCTCTACTACGGGTTGGAGAGTTGACTCATTGTTTACGATAGTTGCATACGACTTGACTCGTGCCTGAGTGAAACTACTGCCGGTATTTAGTTCTCCAAGTTTGTTTCCACTAGATTGGCCTAGTTCATTACTACCTGGTGGTGTTGACACGAATATTGTTGCCACAGCCTGATAAATAGGTGTTATTTTAGAGGTTTGATATACCGCAAAGGCGAGGCCGAGCGTTCCTAGAATGAGTATGAGGGCGAGCCGGCGCCGCACCAATAACAGAAGTTCTTCGAAGTCCATATTTCTTCTCAACTCCTTGTTCAAGGTCCTACATGGTTTAAAGCCCGAGTACAATTATAAGGGTTAAAAAAGTGACACCTATCGGGACTGCTCAAAAAAGTGAGTCCCACTCTAAACTTCGATCTTATTCTTCAAATCAGGAGGCAAAAGCGTTTTCAGGCGAGGTTTTTTGCTTCAGCCCAAATCGCAGCCAAGTGAGAGTCATAAACCTTGTTGCCGCGTTCATCCTCAAGAGGAGGGGTAACGATGATTACTTTGCCAACTTCGGTTAGTTGTGTGAGCCAACCTCTCCACTGCCGGGAGCAAAAAATCTTTTCCGGCTCTAGAAATTCAAAAATTGAAGAGTAAACGGCGCCTGGAATCGGGGTGCCTAGAAGGACTTGCAAAACGTCTTTTGGTGCCTGAATCAATTGTTGCCTTGACTCTTTTAATGATGCGTCAACAACCATCATATTTTTTTTGTTTCTCATTTTTTCTAACTCAGCAAATATCCCCAACGTCGATGCTGGATTTCTAGGGATGATCGCCTCGATATTCTGAGGGAAATGGTAACTCTTGAGTCGGCGCACCTGTTGAACACCAAAGCCAAGTAATTTCGCCAATTCATATTTCATTTCGTTTTGAGTGTAGCGAATGGGATCTAGGGGAGTGAATATCTCTGGTAGGTTTTCCGCCAAATCTAATTTAAGAATTTGTTCGGGATTTAAGATTTTTTCAAGTTCGGATTGCACGAAAGAATCAACCGGTAAGTGAATACGAGACTCGGTATGCTTTGACGTTTTCTTGACCTGAGCTACTTTGTATTCGAATCCCCACTCAGTAGCAATATTTTTTGCTAAAAGGTCATACCCACTTTTTTGCATAGGCAAGACGCCCGATGAACTCATTTCAGCATCGGGTAAATGAAATTTTAAGAATGAGGCAAGGAATGGCGAACGAACCTCATTACGCTTACATACAATTTCAATTTCTTGCCTCAATATGTCACCGATTATTGTTCGAATAGGTGGAAAGAATAAATTTCACAGGATTAGAGCAAAGATTCTTCAACTTCTTCCGCTGACTAGCAGCATGAATTTTTCGAAGCTCATGTGAATATGGACTAGCCCCCGCGGTAAGGAAACCAAATCCCATCCACAGTGAACCAAAAAAATACGGCTTTCTTAGCAAATATCTGGCTAAGTGCAGAAGAAAATATACAGGGTCATAGCCAACCCAACGACAAATAAGACCATTTCGCCGACGGCCATGAAGGGCGCCCTGTGACCCACCAATCCGACGACTGAGATTTATTTTAGCCTTGTTGTCAACAACGACCTTAAAGCCTTGAGTGCTTGCAACCACCTCATCCATCACGTCGAAACCAGGTTTCAAAGGTAAATCATGAAGAGCTTCAAGACAGGCCCGTGAATAAATTTTCACTGGCCCAGGAACATGTAAATTCTGCTCCCGCCCTCCGCGCACAATCACTCCACCAAGGATCCCAATTGTTCTGTCAAGAAATAATGGCTCAAGAGCAAGGAAATACTCTCTATCTAAAATGACATCTGCATCCAATTTCATAAGATGCGTAAAGTCTGGGGCAATCTCGTAAGCGCGACGAATGCCTGCGTTCCAAGCGACGTATGCCCCACCCTCTATTAAGCGCCCCGAAGTTGAAGCGGTAACCAATTCAGCGGATTTACCAAGCCTAGTTCGTTCCAAAGCTTGCGAAGTTCCGTCAGATGAATTGTCATCAACTACAATCCATTTAAATTCAAAGTTTAACTTTAAAGATGCCAGATTTACAGCTAAGTTTTCAATGTTATCAGCCTCATTGTGAGCTGGTGTAACGATGACCAACTTTATCAAGTCCATTTTTTAATACTATCATGGGCTCTTCGTACTTTTCCTTTGATGGTAATAAGTATCAAAAATTTACAATCTGAATAATACCTTTTAAACAGTCGCTTAGGATCTTGAGTCAATCGCCACAGCCACTCAAGACCTAGATCTTGAAACATTCTAGGAGCTCGAATTTTCTCCCTGGATAGCAACTGAAAACTACCGCCAATGCCCAGAAAATAGGCAGGTATCAGAGGGCTTTTGCTTCGTATTCTTTCGAACAAAATCTCTTGCTTCGGAAAACCCAGTGCAAGAAAAATGTATTGTGGTTTGAACTCGAGTAATAACTGAATGATCTCGTTAATCTGTATTTCGGAGTTGATGTCTATGTATTTGTCATAAATAAAAGTTAACTCCGATGATGCGTTTTCATGATTTTTCATTGTGTTCATAACTTGACCTTGTTCAGAGCCAATAACAGAAAACCTGATTCCACTTTCAAGAAGCTCGTTAACTAAATCTACTCCTGGAATTCTACTTACCTCTCTAGATTCAAGAGCATTTACCAAGTATTTAACTGGCCATCCATCTGCGATAATCAAAGAATTTGAATCGAGAAATTCGAAGGCTTTCGGATCGGTGGAAACCTCTCGAATATGTGAAAGATTCATAGTCCAGATGAAAGTTGGGGTTAACGCAGGCTTTTGCAATAAATACTGGGTAATAGAGTACAAATTCCCAGACTCGATTCTGGATAGAAATTTGGCGATGCGGTCTTCGGATTTCATGAACACCAACTCCCTGCAGACGACGAACTACGTTTAGATAACATTAGGATACGGGATCTTCTTTGCGCTAGATTCTTGTCATTGATTGTAACCAAAAGGAGAAAATGTGAGCTTAATTTCAAAACTTGGCCCGCTAGAACTCTCCTTCATCTCCGCTCTTGGTGCACTGTTTCTATATCGAATCCAAGCAGCACCAGAATCTAGGGTTGCGGCCGCGCTGGTATTTATCTTTTCTGCTCGATTTGGAACTTCATTCATTAGTGGATTTTCAATTTCAGATGCAACGGCTTCGTCATTTGGAGCCCTAGATACGGTTTTAGCATACATTTTTCTTTCTTTTGCTTTTCTTGAATATTTGTTATTAAAACGCCACATAAAATGGAGAAGTTCCGATCTTTTGGTCTTAATAGCTCTTTTGCTCTTCGGTTTCCTAAATCTCACATGGAAAGTGACATCAAATTTTGGATTAAGTGCAAGTGATTTTCTATTCGTTCTCGTAACTCTTCTATTTCTGGCTGTGCGTCCTACGAGAATAGATTTGAGATTCTTACCGTTTTTCGGTGCAGCTATCATTTGCCTAGTTTCGATCACAGCTTTGGTTAAATATCAAAATCCTCTATTCCCGTACAGGGGTGTTGATTATGGTCTCGGTAGCCCCTACCAAAATCGCGTTTGGGAATTCTTCGGATGGGAAGAGCGTTTTCGTGGACCTTATCAACATCCCAATCAACTTGGTATTCATATCACTTTCTTGTCTTCATTGGTATTGTTAAGACCATCAAAATTTTATGTCGCGATTCTTCCGTTTTCTTTCACTTTGCTTTTCCTTTCCTCAAGCAGAACGTCAATTTTAGCACTTGTTGTTGGATTATTGTTTAGAATTTATTTTGATGCGACAAGCCGTGCAAAGACTAATCAGATGCGCTTGAAGCAGAACTCGGTAAAAATTCAGCCAAGTTGGCAATCCTCATTTAGAAAGAAGCTTTTTGGATTACTTGCTTTGTTGGTTTTTATTGCAGTTATACGTACGATAGTGGGGAATAACACCACAGGAACGGGACGGTTACAAAACAATCTGTACGCAATTTCTCTTATTCGAGAGAATTGGCTTATCGGACTGGGACCATCTCTTTTCTCGATTAATGGAACAGAAAATACGATTTTAACGATTCTGACTCAATACGGGCTTTTAGGATTAGTTTTTTTGCTCGTGGTTGTTTTCGCTTTCACATCCCAATTTAAGGGAATGTCCACAAACTTGCGGTATTCATTCATTATTGCTCTTTCCATTTTCGTAATAGCCACTTCAGGAGAGGCCCTGTTAACAGGAAACTCTCTAGACACTGGCCCGTTTTATTTTTTCGTTCTTCTGGTTCTTACGAGGGAAGGAAATTCAGGGAAAGCTCCTAGTCAAACCTAGGCGAGTACGGATGCGCAACTTTTCACGCAGAATAGTTGTGATTTTTCTATCGCGCATGAAATAGGCATCTGAAATCTTGTCAATTTCAAGTGGGAGATTCCAGCAATATGAAGATTTGAATTCTGCGTCTGTGATTGGCACTATCTCTGCAAAGAGTGATTTCCCGAAAGTGTGAGTTGCTCCCTCACCATCGCCAATGTTTGTGATCAGATTGCGGTTGAATGCAGCAACCGTCTTATTCTGCAGAAAACATTTTATTTGCCATAAATCATCCCAATTGCACTTACGGACGTCTTCTTTTTCCTGTCTACGTTGGATCAAGTAGCACCAAAAGTGGTAGGCGGCCGAACTTGGTCCGATGGCTCTAGTCATTACTTTAAAAAGCTGCCAGTAGTTCACATCCTGAAAAGAAGTCACTCTATTGTTCCATTCTTCCCGAGTTGTGATCCAGCCCCAACTATTCACGAATTTTGATCTTCGGACTATTCTGTTTGGATCTGAGATACACAAACTTGGAACGCGATTGTAAAGACCGATGCTCATCACTTTGCCTTCAAATAAATAGTTGGTTGACTTATCGACAGCCTCTAAAAGTCGTGGCTCGAGGACTAAGTCATCCTCAATAATGAGTCCAATCGTTTCCTGTTCAAAAAACCAATCAATCCCATTTGAAACACCTTGCAAAGTTCCTTCGTTCATCTCAGAGATGCGCAGTTGTTGAATTACCCCCATTCTCAGAAGCTCTGCAACGTATTCTCTAACTTCCGAACATCCGTCCTCATAAGTTTTCGTTGGTCCATCACATGAGATGTAAATTGGACCGTGCGGCTGCTTCAAAATACTTGCGAGGGTTTGCCTCAATGTATCTGCTCGCGCAAAACACAAAACCAAAATGGGAATCATAAATTGATAGTATCACTCGACTTTTGCGATTGAATATCTCTATTGCTTGGCATACGCTTGAACTGTGAATATTGTCTTATTAGGTTCGGTTAATCCGCTGGAGCTAGATTTGAGTACCCAGGATATTTCTCGATTAATCGGTGCAAACTTTGCACATTCGGTTCCTGTCTCGGACTTGGCAACTTCACTCGTGAAGTTTGGTCACAAAGTGACCGTCATTGGGGTAATAAGTGGCATGTCAGAGGACGTACAGTGTTTAACTACCCAGAATGGAGTCAGACTAATTTATGTGCGTGGGCGTCGACGAGAAAAACTGAAAGCCATCAGCTTTTACTCATCAGAGAGAAAGTTAATCTTGCGTCAAATCGCATTAATCAAACCTGATGTCATCCATGCTCATTGGACTTATGAATATGCCCTTGCGGCTCAAGATTCAGGGTTACCTCATGTGATTACCGTCCACGACGAGCCATGGGAAATTCTGCGGAATTTTCGAAACTTCTATCGGTTTTTACGCTTGCTAGTTGCAATTCGAGTAAGAATTAGGAGCAGTGATAATTTCTCTTTCGTAAGCGACTATATACGTACTCTTTGGAACCAGCGGATGTTTGGCTCAGGTGGAATTGTTATTCCCAATATGAATCGTCTTGCGATAAGTGATTCACATTTATCGGAGCACTTGGGCAATGTGATTACTGTTGGCAACGATGGTCGCTCTAAAAATGTTCGAAGTCTGCTCGAAGCATGGGAAGTCGTTTTAGTGACAAACCCGGATTTACATTTGCATATTGTTGGCCCCGGATTGGGCATGGGAGATTCTCTAGCAAAGAAATATCAGCACAAATTCGGAGCACACCAAGTCACATGGCACGGTTCAATCACGCGTGGCGAACTTAGCGACCTATACAGCCGTTGCAAGGTGCTTGTGCATCCTTCACGGCATGAATCTTTTGGCCTTATTTATCTCGAAGCCTTTGCTGCTAACTTAGGAATAATTACACTCGCAAAATCTGGAAGCGCTAATGAAATTGTGGGAGACGCGGGACTCATTCTCGATGATGACTCCCCTCAAGCTATATCAGGTGCAGTATTAAGACTAACCTCGGATCACGAATTGCTTGACCGGTTAACGGAAACTGGAAAAAAGAGGCTAGATCTATATTCTCCAGATCTAGTGACGAGAATGTACATTTCTTTATACAAAAGAACCGTAGGTATGTTCAAATGAGCAAAAAATTGCGCGTTATGGTCCTAACGAATGAAAGCTTTCTTGACAGCGCTCCTGGTCAGAAGGACGCAATTAGATTGCTTGTGGATAAAGGTTTTCTCGAATCAGCCTTCTTTGTGTCTCATTCACAGCACAGAAATCAGGAACAAAATTTCGTTGACGTGATGTCCGCTCTTATCAACAATAAGTATGACGTGGTGATGATCTGGTCGCCAAAAAGCTTTCCTGAGAATGCAAATAGATTTGAGCATTTGGTAAGCGCTATTGGCAAAAGGCCAATCTACTACTGGGAAGGCGACCCCTGGACTAGGAAGGGGGTTAAGTCTTGGACTAATTCCATGAAATGGTGGGCCTCTAAGTCTGAAGTAATTTTCTCTGTCGCCATGGAGCCACACAAGACGATGTTTGAATCTGTTTCAGACGCGAAGTATCGTTTTATTCCTCAAACTTACTGTCACGTCCAATTCGGGATCCAAGAAATCACGAAACCACCGCTTCTTGATGATTCAAAATCAGTGGTTATGATTGGTAGTCAAAGCGCAAAAATTCCATTTGTTTATGGAACTCCAGGTTCGGGTGTACGATTTCTAGTCGGAACTTCACTTAAGTTGAGGCTCGGAAAAGATTTTCAATTGTTTGGCCATAAGTGGCCAAGGGGTTTTTCCGCTGGGGCAGTAGATTACGCACAGCAGGCACAACTTATAAGGTCGTTTTCTATAAGTGCGAATTGGGACAATTTTGACCACCATGAATCGTACGTCAGCGACAGGCTTCCCATATCACTCCTCGCAGGTCGCGTGCATGTTACGAGTTCACATCCTGGCATTAACTATTACGGAGGTGAAGAAATCGGGCTCGCGCAAGTATCAGGTTTACGCGAAATGCATTGCAAAATTGAAGAACTGCGCGGAATTGCCCCATTGAAACTCTCTGAAATGGGTTTAGAAGCTCACAAATGGTCTAAGCATCGATTTAGCCATAGGGAGGCTGCTCGCTTCATGTTTTCTCACATTACGAGTAATGTCCCTCCTCTTCGAATGCAACCCTGGGCAAACTTATGACACAAGAAAATAACCAAAAATCTACCTGGCTGCCCACAATTAATGGACTCCGTGGAGTTGCAGTTCTTCTGGTGTTTGGATTTCATTTTGAAGTTCCGTTATTTGAAAGTGGATACTGGGGAGTCGATCTCTTTTTTTGGATCTCAGGATTTTTGATTACGAGTGGATTTTTACGAGAGTACACATTGAATCGAGAATTAAATAGAAAATTTGGCTGGATTGATATTCGATACTATTTTATTAGGCGAGCTCGGCGAATATTACCATTGTCTTTTTTGGTTCTCGTTGTAGTTGCGAGTGTAGTGTATTTCTTTGGTGACTCAAATGCGCTCTCCCAAACACTGAGAAGATTTCCTAGAATTCTTTCCTTTACCTTTAATATGCAACTTCAAGGTGATTCGCAAGATTACTTCCTAAAATCCTTTCAAGATTTTGGGTTATTGCACTATTGGTCATTATCTGTGGAAGAACAAATCTACATCCTCTCACCGTTTCTCTTTTTGTTTGCTGTTTCCTTTCATGGTTTTAAACTATTTGGTTATAGATCTACATGGCATCAACGCGTCTTGGGTCTCAACATTATTCTGTGTGTGGCATCATTTTATTTTATGCTAAAAAAGAATGAAGATGATTCAATCGTCAATTACTATTCTACTTTTTCCAGATTCTGGCAGTTTGGTCTAGGCGCGATTATCGCAACGCTCGTGCACATGGGCTTTCATAAGAGGTTTAGTAACCAGATACGATTGTATTTAAGTCAAGTTTCCTCATGGAGTATGATTTTTTCATTTATTCTTTTAGAAAATCAAGGATTTGGGCCGTTAGTCCTGATTCCGCTTACCTGTACCTCTATTTTTGTTCTTTTTTGTGTTACAGAGCAAAGAAGAAGTTTTTTAGTAAAGGTATTGAATTCAAGAATGTTTCAATTCTTTGGGGACATTGCCTTTCCTCTGTATCTAGTCCATTGGCCAGCAATGATCCTGCTCCGGAGTTTTCCTAATCGGTCGAGTTTATTGAACATTCTAATTTACTTAACAGCAATCACAGCGGTTTCCTATCTTCTACACAGATATGTTGAAAAGCCGACAATGAAAATGGATATATCGCGTTTCCGATCAGCCCCTGCCGATTCTCTAGCGATAAATCATCCGCGCGGTGCACGTCGACGCAGAAAGATAACCATCATCACACTTCTATCGCTTATTGCTTCTATTGCGATCCTTAGTTACCCGAAAGAAAGTAAGCAGAATTTCAGTGAGTTCTATTCGCTACTGAATGCAACGCGTTATGGAAAGGTCTCAGGTGTGAATGGGACTGCCGAAACTGTGCCCGACTTTAGCGCCGCACCAGAAACACCAAGAGCGAAACCGACAATCAATCCTGGAGCTACGATTGCACCGGAGGTCACGAGCGAGGGCTCAGATTCGCCTGTGGACCGAAAACCTTCCCCAACGCCGCTTGTTACAAAAACTGAAGAACAAATCGATGAGAAATGGCAGGCGTCCCTAAGTTTGTCTACCCAAACTTTGCAGGTTAAAGCCAATTATGCTTCGAATCAAAGACGCTTAATGGAGGATCTCCGAAAAAGCTGGTTTTCTGGTTGCTTAGATAGCAAGTCCGCTGAAAGTGCTTGTGTTGAGGGGAGTGGTGAAAAAGAGATCGTTCTACTGGGGGATTCTTTTTCTTTCGCGCTAAAAGACGCGATTGTGAAGTCTATGCCGTCAGGATGGAGAGTCCGGATCCTAACGAAGGGAAGTTGTTTACCTTGGAATGTTACGCAGTACAAAACGGAAGGTACAAAACAGATCGATTGCGTAGATCACAAGACTTGGACTCAGGAGTATATAGCGGCATCAAGACCAGAGATGATTATAGCTAGTGGTGCGGATCAATGGTTTTCCAATAGCAGTTTCGACCAATGGGTGACCGGGTTTCGGTCAGCGGTCAAGTTTTATCTGGCTAATTCTAAAAAGGTTGTAATTGTCTCATCAGCACCAGGTTCAGGAAATTTGCAGAACTGTGTTAGTGCTGATCTAAGTCTTCGAAAATGTTTCGGATTCCCTGGCTCAATTTCCAAGTTTGTCGAAATTCAAAAGCGAGACTCTCAATCCTTGAAATTTGAATTTATAAATCTCATTGATTACTTGTGCATATCATCGTGCCCAGCTGTCATCTATGACACTCCAGTGTACGCCGATGGAAGTCATCTGTCAGTAGATTTTTCCAAAAAATTTAGCGAAGCTATCAAAAACCTGCGGTTATTCGGCTAGATTTGAGACGCTTAAGTTTCAAAAGTGTTCGAATGTACGGAGTTAGAAAATAAATTGGCCATTCTGGCCCCCCATGTCTTTTGCAAAAAAGAATTTGGGAGCGTATCGGAAGATACTTTTGTGAAGTCATAATTCGGAGATTCTTTAGAGGATTCCAAGAAATCGGTAGAGCTGGATTCAAGGAGCATGTCCCAAGAAATCCAGGAATCACTCGAATGTCAAAGCCCATCTTCCTTGCTCGATAACCAAAGTCGTAATCGGCAAAACCATGCTCATACTCACCATCAATCCCTCCCAGAGAAATATTCACTTTGTTGGGAATTAGAACTATATTCCCGCAGAAAGTGTCCACAGTGTCGTACTTTTCTTGAGAATCAATCAATTGTAAGCGATGTGGGTGGCGACCAATCCGCTTGATACCACCATACGTGATTAAATTTGTGATTGGATCAGAGGTTTGGCCCACCAAAATCGAATCTGGGAAAAGCTTGACTGAATCTAGAATTCGATTCAAGAAGTCGTCAGCGGGTGAAACATCGTTGTTGAGCCACAATAAGTAGTCAACTGGTTCAGAGACTGAATCTTGTGCAATCTTCATTGAACTTGCCCAGAATAGGCTACCGTCTGTCCTAATATAGTTAATGGAGCTTTCCCCAAGTAGTTTTTCTTGGGTACCGTCTACTGAGCCATCGTCAACAATATGTATGCATAATTTGAGTGATGAGTTTTCAGCGATTATCTTGGATAGAAGTGCCTGGGTTAGTTCCCATCTATTATGAACAGCCATTAACACTGCGACTCTGATATTTTTGGACATTTCACTCCAAGTCAATTTCCAAAGCTGAAGTAAACTATACACGTTTCCAAAAAGAACCTTGAAAGTTTCCATTAATTTCGAGTTCCAATGGTACATTTGAGAATATGCAAAACTGGTGGAATCGGTTCATTCAAGATGAGGGCAACCTTATAAAGGGCTTTCTGCTCGGAACCTGGCCGCGATTCATTGCAGAATTTAGGCTGAAATTAAGGTCTTGTCACAAGTCGTTCAATGGAGCGGTGGCGCGCAATATGCTCAATCTGGATCCAAGGATACAGAAATTAACTTGTAAGTTAAGTGCGCGCGACTACATCTCATCAATTGCTGGTGATAAATACTGCATCCCTATTCTGTATTCCTACACTTCTGTAGTTGAAATTGACCAAAGTCAATTTCCAAAGGAATGCGTTATAAAGCCGTCTCATCTTTCGGGTTCCGCGATTGTAATAATGGACACCCCTGATTTGGTGTCACTAAGTGCCAGGACTACTGGCATTGCAATAATGTCAAAAACAGAATTTGACAATCTTGAATTAGATGTGAAGAAAAGAATGCAGACATGGCTCAATAAAGACCATGTCTACCATCCAACCAAATACCCAGAAAGAGGATATTCAGGTATCCAGCCGCGGATTTTAGTAGAGCCACTCCTTCATTGGAATACTGTGGAATTACCGCCAGATTATAAATTTCATTACTACAACGGAAGTTTGCAGTTTGTTCAATTGGATTACGACCGTTCAATAGGACATAAGCGTCAATTTTTTGATTGCGAGTGGAATCAGTTAGATGTAAAGGTAATTTTTCCCAAAGGAATCCGAGAATTTTCAAAGCCAATTCAGTTTGAAGAAATGGTCGACGTTTCAAGAAAACTAGCTCGCGGATTTGAACTAGTAAGAATTGATTTTCTAAACTCTGACGAGGGTTTGTTTGTAAATGAGATAAGTTTCTTCCCTGATGGTGGCTTCGGTAACTTTAATAATGTTATGTCAGCACTCGAGGTTCAAGCGACACCTTCTAGATGATTCAAAGATCTCAGAGGGAGCAATCCACGTTTACATCAAGATACAGGATTTCAAAAAAACACGTCCGCGAAATATCCAAATCACCGATTTGATTCACGTTCACACTGATTAGTGTTGTTTGAGCGATTTTTTGGTCGCGATGATCAGATTCATTGGTTTTTTCTTGAAAAACACTTTATCAGTCCCTATAGTTGGAAGCCACAACAACAATAGGTGGAAACGAATGAATGCAGGATCACTGGTAAAATCATTAAGAAGTACTTTCAGTATAAAAATCAGATTAATTTTGTATAAGATTAAGTTAGCCGAGTACCTCATAATTGATAGAAAAGTAGCCAAAGAACTTTTGCGAAAGATTGAGTCTAGGAAAGGTAAGATTTCAAAGAAGTTACGGAAACAATGTAATGATTATGCCAAAGAAAACTTAGGTGGAATCCACTTTGCTCCTTGGCTTTATGTTTACACGGCAATTAATGGGGAGTTTAGAGAAGGGTGGATCCCTGATAATTTCTACGCGAATAAAGTAGTTCCTCACATTAAAGGAAATACTTCAAAGATATCGAATTATAAGTCTGTACAATGCTTCTTGTTTGGTCCTGGTGTTTTTCCAGATTCATTTTCGTATATAAATGGAAGAGTTTTTGATATGAATTTGACAGAGATTGATCAAGGTAACATCATGTCGAGAATGTTTAGAAATAGCCAGAGAATAGTATTCAAGCAAGACGATTCGAACCAAGGTTTAGGAGTTTATGTCTTTGATCGAAAATCTCTTGAAGCTGTCGACCTTAGTAAATTGGGTGATGGAGTTTTTCAGTGTTTTATTGAACAACACGTTTTGTTTGAGAGACTTTGCCCAGGAAATGTTGCCACATTAAGAGTTACCTCTGTAATTGAAGGTGGTAAAGTCGACATTGTCGGCTGTAATCTTCGACTTGGAAGATCTGGTGAAACCCACGTTCAATCCTCGTCTGCAATTAAAATTCCTGTAGATATTGATTCTGGATCTCTTGCTAAATCTGGCTACACCACAGATTTCAGGGAAGTTGAAGTTCACCCTGACAGCAAACAAGAATTTGGGGGGCTTGAGGTTCCAGTATTTCACGAGATAATCGAAAAGGTCATCCTCTTTCACAGAAAGGTACCATTTATTGGATGTGTTGGTTGGGATATTGCAATCGATAGTCTCTCTAGAGTGATTCTATTGGAGTGGGAAGGGACTCACAATGACGTTAAGTTTATTGAGGCAGTGCAAGGCCCTGTCTTTAGAAAGTACGGTTGGGAGAAGTACGGACATTCCAAGAAATGAAAGCTTCGTAGCGCGAGAAGTGACGAAGGAATAAGAAAAGTATATGGTGCGGACTTCGAGGTAACAGAGTAATTTCCTTCTAGCTTTAATGCTTTTCCTTACCGAGTTTCGTGATTTAAATTGATTTGTAATGTTTGTAATCAGCCAGTTGTTCATTAATGAATTAGATATTGTCGGTGTTGACTTTATGGCCTAGTTAGTTCCCGTGGCAGCGAATCCGGCAGAGACAGTCATTCGTTCGCGAATAATCTCATCCTGTCATCGATGTTTAAGTTTACTCGAAGTAACTTATTCTTTTTTGGATTTAGTACACAAATTTTCATCGATCGCAAGACTTATACTCACCACTGTCTTCTCGGTCCTTGAGCATCGGTAAATTTCCAACTTTCCGAGTCAGCGAAGCTGCGTAACGACGTGGACTCGTCGCGGAGAATGTATGATTAGATTGCTTAACTGGATCGAATCGTAAATCACTTTCCCATTAGGCAGAAAGGAAAAACTCATATGAAGGCACGTTTACTAGAAATTCATGAGCGCATTCGATATTTGAATGACTTTGATCTTCCACATGGAAAGAATCTGATGCCCTTTTCGTTGAAGAGTGTTCCTATGTGGTTCTTCCGACATTCAATCCAAGAAGTACGAATACGTTTAAATGGTTATTTTCGAAGAAAGCGAAACGTCAAAATTGTAGTTTCGTATAAGTTATTCAGGTTTCGAAAAATTGATTCTAAAGTTGTGAACTCAAGCGGGCGAGGTGAAAAATACTTCGCCTGCAGACCACATTCTAGGGCAGGCTTTGGTCACCAAATTGCAACAGTTCTTGCTGGGTTGGAGATGGCCAGTAACAATGATTTGATATTTTCAATTAGTGGTCTTACGTCCGAATGGGAAAATGAGTTGGGCCTAAAACTACCCAACAATTTGTCAGGAGCCTCAATTCATCAAAAGATCTCGCTTTACCCAATGAATCTAGCGTCGCCAGATGAGTACACAAATTTGGCGCTTTCGGTGATGTCCAGAAATTTTGAGAAATCTGTACTTTTCTATGGGCCCTTCGATGATTCCAAGGTTGATTTAACGTTTGGTGGTGAAATTCTCCAGCGTAAGTATCTTGAAGCAAATCCAGCAAATAGGCCTGGAAGGGGGAAACTTGCCATCCACGTAAGAAGGGCCAGAGTAGGCGACACTGGATATGAAGATGATTTTAGAAGCCTATCTCTCGAATACTACTACGAGAAATTCCTACAAATTGCGGAGTCAAGTTTGTTTGCTGATCAAATCAGTGAGATTGTTATTGTTGGGACTAACTTAAAAGATCTTGAAAATCTCAAACAGATGCTTTCGAAATCGACTGATCGACAAGTTTTCACAACTATGGGATGCTGTGATATCGGCGCCTTCCGACTTCTGGCTACTAGCGACGTAATGCTGGGTTCCAAAAGTGGGTTTTCTTATGCTGCCGGACTTGTTAATTCAGGGACAATTTTCTTCCCGAAGGAATTTTGGCACACAGCTCCAAGTCACTGGATTCTCTATTAGGCAGTCTTGACATTCGTCTACAGTCGTTCATTTCTTTTGGCTGAATTTCAAATCTCTTAACTGGAATTTGTCAGTTGAATTGAAGGCTTCAAACATCAGAAATCTTGAAAATCTGTGATTCGCAACTTCTTCACAGAGCCGCAAGGTGGAGAAATAAAGCTTCTTGACCCCAACGAAAGACCACATAGTGACTTTTCCTGGCTTGCTTGTGTTTACCGTACCCTCGGCGCTACCTATGGTTGTATAGATTTAAGTTAGTGAATATAATGCCTATAGGTGCATTTCGTGATTGCACTTTAGGAGTGCGATATGGGAGACTTCCGTACACTCAAGAAGAATTTTTTTAAGAATTTAGGTCAGTTCCATTCATGGGATGATGGGAAATCATGGAACTCTGGCGGATTCAGTAAGACACACTTAAGTTATTTTATAAACCTTGCAGAATCCATTAGTGATTGCGAAGTCATCGAAACTGGTTCAGGAAACTCGACGATTGCATTTCTGCTAGCCCGGCCTAAAAGAATAGATTCAATCTCTCCAGATTTTGAACTCTGGTCGCGGATCCAAGATTACTGCACGTTACACCACATACCAACGAACAGACTAAATTCGATAAAGGCAAAATCCGAGTGGGCATTGCCGAGTCTTGCTCTAGAAAAGAATCATTATGACATTGGGCTAATAGATGGTTGTCACGGGTGGCCGACCTCATTCATCGATCTGTATTACATCTATTTCATGTTGAGTGAGAATGGCTATCTCATTATTGATGATATCCATTTGCACTCAATTAAAGAGATGGCAAATTTCTTGTTATCCGAAACTGACAAATTTGAATTAGTTGTGAACTTAGGTAAGACTCTGGTTTTTAGAAAGTTGACTAACGAGGTCGAACTTGGTGAATGGGGTCAGCAGAAATACATAGTTGCGAAGACGAATGAAGCTCTAAATGAAGGAAACAAATTTGCCTTGTACAATGTCTCTAATCAGAATTATGGAATAATTGGATATCGAAATGGATTGATTTCTAAGGGTTTGATTTTTGTGATTCGTGGCTGCGCATGGGTGTTAGCTAGAATTCAAGGAAAATTTAAAGCTTAATTCCTTTCTAATAGTCGTCAAAAAAGCCGAGAGGTATTAACTTTGTCTCTTGAGCATCACCTATGAGCAATTGCAATCGAGATTGCATGGAAGTTAGCGATTTAAAACAAATACATTCACATCCCTTGCTCATTACGCTACAGTTAGACAGGGCCGCGGTTGGGAGAATATTCAGGTGTGTGGAATTTTTGGAACAGTTAACGTATCGGGACTGACTCAATTGGATCTGGGTCGTTTCGAAGGTTTTTACTCTGCCCAAAAGCATCGTGGACCAGACGGTGATGGCCGTTATCAAGATAGAAATATTCTTATGGGCATGGTCCGCCTTAGTATCATTGACGTTGAGCACGGAGGGCAACCGTTGTGGAATGAAAAACATGAGATAGGTGTAATTGCAAATGGCGAGATCTACAATCATCTTGAACTCCGGAAAAAACTAGTAGCCGAGGGACATATTTTTACAACGCAATCCGACATAGAAGTAATTGTTCATTTGTATGAAGAG
>Ga0209087_1000805_pt1 | contig 19345 bp, 19 predicted proteins | sample S_130805_EF_Meta_FD_187321 | JGI IMG/M metagenome (GOLD analysis project Ga0209087, IMG submission 187321) | Freshwater microbial communities from Lake Simoncouche, Canada to study carbon cycling - S_130805_EF_MetaG (SPAdes) (version 2) | ecosystem: Environmental > Aquatic > Freshwater > Lake ... | reverse complement strand
GCGAACCAGCCTAAGATTGCCATCACGGCGCCTAACCCGACGTTGAAGATAGTCTGAAGGTCCACTACGGCGCTCCGAGTTGATTGGTGTTACTGGCTGCGGTAAGCGCATTGATTCTTGCAGGAACGCGCGACGAAGTGTTCCTAGCTGCGGTAGCCGCCAGATTAGCGTCACGCGCTTTTTGCAGCGCTCGCGCGATGGCGCCTGAATCTAATAGCTCGCGACCAATTTGGTCGGCGAGTTTGCCTTCTACACGCTGACGCAAAAACCGGTTGATGTTGTTGTACAAAATTTCGGCGGTAATGCCCACTGGAATTTTGATAGGGCCGCTGGCGCCGATGCTCATGCCAGATTCAGGCACGCCGCTACCAAACTGCACCAACTTCGCAAATTTCTTTTTGTCTTTCAGCGCGGCAGTCACTTCATTAATGGCCGTTTGCGCGTCGTTCAGCGACTTGAGGGCCGCTCGATTAGTAGGGTCCGCGTCTACTTTAGATTGGAGTTTCGCAATAGTTTGGCTTTGCGCGGCCAATCCTTCAGCGGTTGCCGGCAGAACGGTTGCGGGCAATCGAGTAAGGTCTAACGCTGTTTTAATTTTGATGCCGGCTTTCTCAAGCGTGGCAAGCGGCAATTCATAGTCGGTCATGAACTTATCTACCGCTTTAGCGTCGATGGCGCCGTTCTTGACTACCGACTGCCGGAACAATTCTTTCACGCCATCGGCTACCGCTGTCTTGGCGTTCTGATTGTTGCCAATCATGTTGACCAAGTTTTGCGCGGCGGCTTCACCGCCTGGCTGGATAAACTTGGTGATGACGTCTTCCGGTTTAATGCCGGGTTCATTTCGGCGGACAATATCCAATAGCGCAACTTGATCGCCAGTCTTAAATTGAGGCGCAAATTTATCTCGGTATAGCGATACCGCACGGTCGTATGCGTCTTTAGCCGCTTGACTCATTTCGCTATTAGCTACCGCGTCATCAATCGTCTTGTGCATTTGGTTAAGAACGCGAACGCGGTTGGCGTCGCCCGCTTCAGTAGCGGCGCGCGTTTCCGCATTAATGGCACTGCGTAACCCATCAATTTGTTCTAGCGTTGCTTTGGGCTCAACAGTCCGAAATGAAAATTTTGGGCTAGCGCCTATCTGCCCCGGAAATGCCGTGCTTACTTTTTCGGGGATAAAACTACGCAACGCTGTGCCAACTTGAGACGGCATTTCGCTGGGCTGCCATTTAGCTAATGGTGTGCCCGCCATAGCTTCAAAATCCGACACCAATTCGCTAACCGGAATGTTGGGCGCATTGCCCGCCAGCTTAAACGCTTCACGGTAAGCAGGTTTAATGACCGTATCGCGCATCAGTTTTTTCTCAGCCTCGGCCTCAGTAGCAATTACTTGCCCTGGCTGACTGGGCGCAACCTTGGGCAGCGCGGTACCGCTAGTTTCAGCCGCCTGTTGCGCCTGCCGCGACAGCGGAGTAACAACGTCTTCGGCGCCGGCCAAAAGGTTGGCAAGCCGTTCCTGTTCAGCCGTATATTGATTGCGGGCTAGCTGGTTGACTTCGGTGGTGGCGCGTTTGGCTTCATTTACCAGTACGGCAAACGTCGGGTTGTTGGTCGCCACCGCAATCTGTTCTGCGGTCGCGCCTTTAGACGCCATGTCAATGGCTTTCTGAAGGTTCACTGGGTCGTTGCCAAACGCGCGCAAATAGATTTTGTTGGCTACGTCTTGGATGCCTTTTTCCGACAGCGCATTGACAACGCCCATTACTTTAGTCGCGGCAAACGGAATCACAACGCCCGCCGTGGCGCCAAGACCACCACCGATAACGGCGCCTGTTATGGGGTCGGTCGGCGACATCATGGCGCCAGCTGGCGCACCAAGCGCGGCGCCGCCAGCAAAGCGTTGACGCGCAGTTAAATCAGAGCCAAACCCGCCAGTTCTAATGGCGGTAGCTAATTTAGGCGCGTTAGCTACCGCCGCCGCGCCGCCCAAAAGTTCGCCAGCGCCCATTAACGCGCCCGTCTGGGTGATAAACTTACCGGTAGCATATTCGGGGCTGTTGGGGTTGGCGCCGGTAAAGCTGTTAATGGCGGCCAACCGCTGTTGCTGTTCTTCGGGCGATTCGCGGGCGGCGATGCTAACAATAGGCGCTCCGCCAGCAGCGACGCCGCCTCCGAAGTTCCTAACAAATTCCATAGGGGAGCTAATTTGCACTCGCTCCAAATCGTTCAGTACCCGTGCGTCTATAGCTTTCACTTCTTGTTCGGGCGTTAGCGCGACGGCAGGTTTGGGCATAGCAGGCGCGACGGCGGATGCACCAAGCAAATGCGCCACAATTTCATCGTCTGTGTAACCAGCTTTACGCGCGTCGGCCAACTTAAACTTAGATTTTGCCGCTAAATGGTCAGCAATTTCTGCGCTGGAATAACCGGCGTTACGCGCGCCTTCAAGGTCAAACGCCATTTAAAGCACTCCTAATCAAATGCGCCAAGTGGCTGTCTTCCCGTCGGTGCGCCGCCAGCCGGCGCGCCCCCAGCGTTTTTACTCGGGAACATAGCGGTAACCAGCGTGTTAAAGGAATTTTCCAACTCGGGGGTCCACAATTTACCGGACCTAGCTTTGGCGTCGGCGATAGTGTTTAGCACGCGCTGTTTTTTAGCGGCTATCGCGTCGGGTTTGTCTAAATAGGCTGGCACCAATGCTTCAAGTTTGCCCGCTAATTGTTCTCTGTTGTACGCCGCGCCAGTAGCCAAATACAACGCCGAGTCTAATATATCGCGAAACGAAGCGGCTATGACTTGACGGCTGGCGCTTTGCGTAGCGCCGGTAAGCCCACTAATGACCGGCGTATTGCTTACTGCGGCTTCGATCAACGAAGGTTGAAGTGCAGATGGGTCATTAGCAAGTGCATCGGTTAACAACTGTGCGTTAGACAAAACTTGCCGGATTGCAAAGGTATCTCTTTGTTCGGCTGCCGTTGCCTCTTTTGTTTTGGCCGGTTTTAACGGCGTCCTCCCCCCAAATGCAGCGTCCGGCGGGGCGGCGGGCGTAGCGGCAGGCGTTGTACCTAACGCATTAGTCGGGCTAATGCCGGGGACAGCGCCGGGCGCAGCGCCGGAAGTAGCGCCGGGTAACGTCACCAACTGCGCGTCGGCGGGGTCTTTAGTATTTACCGCAACTAAGCCTTGGTCAGTTACTTGAAAGGAATACCCCGGCAACTGCTGTTTAGCCTTGAAATACATGTCTTGTACGTCTTTTGGTTGCGTCATCAACCACTGTACAGTCTGCACATCCGCCGGCAATTGGCTCGCTTCGGTGGGCGCAAACCGCGTTTCTTTATTAATTGCCGCCTTATATGCCGCGCGACGCGGGTCGTCGGGAGAAAGTTGCGCCAACTCAGCTTGTAGTTTGCCTAACGTAGTCTGCGGTTTGGCTAGCTCCGCTTCATCTTTGGGAGACATCCCGCGCATTCGGTTGGCGAGCATTTTGACTTTTGCCGGGTCGTTCAACTGGCTACTGATAAACTGGAGATGCTGTGGGCCAATACCACCCAAATACTCGGACAGGTCGGGGTCTTGCGAGGCTTTGGTCAGCAGGCCCATCAGCAATTCGGGGTTGTCGCCCGCCATTGCGGCGCCGCGCTGAAACGCATCGCGCTTGGCCTCAAGTCGCGTTTTACGCTCCGTTTCCTGACTAGTGGCGATTTCCTGCTGGTACTTCTGCGCCTGCAATCGATTGGCTTGCATCTCGTTCTGCAAGCCTTGCATTTTCATAATGACGCCAAGCTGGTTCATGCTAGCGTTAGGGTCTGGCTGCGGCGCCGAGATGGGCGTCAGGCCCCGGACAAGCGTTGGGTCTAATGGCATGTCAGCCCACTCCCGCGTAATTAAGCATACTTGAGCTACGACCATCGCCAGTATTCCTAATCAGCGCGTTGATGTAGTCGCGCTGCAACTGCTGGTCCGGCGTAGTGCCGCGCGACAAGGCGCTGTTGATGGCCATATTCCATCCTTCCTGCGCCCCCAGGTATCCAGAGGCCCGCGCATCCGCCGCGCTGGTGACCGCGCCTGCCTGCGCTTGGCCCGCGTTGCCCATATAGTTGGCGACGTTGGTTCCCATATTCTGGCCCGCCTGCGACAGCGTATTGGTCGCCGTCTGACCCGCACCAGCTATGCTTTGAAGCGGGTTCAACAGGTTCGTTCGGTTGGTCTGGAATCTGTTAAAAGCGTTCAAGTACTCTTGCGACGCCAAGTCCTGCCCGTAGCCTTGGGCGGCTTTGAGCGCGCCGCCAGAAATAAGACCGCCTCGCGCCGCCGCCTGCCGGTCTAATGCCTTCAGCCCCTCCGACATGCGGAACGCATAGCCGGGGTCGGCTTGGAAGTCGGCCATCGTGAAGTTTTTCGACATCGAGCCATATCCCGGCGCGTTGCGGTTACCGCTTATGCCCAGCAAGTCTTGCATCCGGTTCAGCGCATTAACGCCACCCTGACGAAACGGTTCGTTCAGCGCGGTCTGCTGGGCGAAAATGTCACGGGCCAACTGCATCTGCTGTTGCGAAGTCTGCGAGCCGATGTTCGCCGCCTGCTGCGCGGCGTTGGCCTGCATCTTTGCGGCGTTCTCAACGGCATTGGCGTTTCGGATGCCGGAAACAACGTCAATCCCCGCGCGAAGCAAATCGCCCTTGGTTACGCCCCAGTCCTGCATCACGTTAGAAAACCAACTCATGTTGCTGCCTCCGGGGCCTGCGCCCGCTGTGCTAGTTACCCCAGCGCGTCCGGGGATGTTCATAGACCCTATGGCGCCTGCCGCGCGCGCCGCGTTCGACATGCCGGCGGCGGCGCCAGACCTCACCCAGTCAGGCATGCTGCTGGCGAACTGCGCGCTGCTCAACTCAGGGCCGTACTTCAGATAGTTTAGCGCGTTGCTGGGTGCGTTTGCGATGGACGACCCGATGTTTCGCGCATAGTTAGCCCAGCCGCCAGCGGAACTTACGCCGGACGCAATGTTGGCGCCGCTCATGCCCCCAAGATAGCCACTGCCTGCGCTCAGCAAAATGTCGCCAAAATCGCCGCCCTCACCCGCTGTGCGACCGCCAGCGTAAACCGCCGACAACGCGGGGCTAATGAACCCAAGGCCGACGGTGATGATGGGGTCCAGAATCGTCATCACGTCGAAGTCGCGCGGCGCTAGGGCGTTCTGCGCTTGATAGTTCCGCGCCGTCATGTCGAACAGAGCATGTACCGGCGCGTTGGGGTTCTGCGCCATCAGCGTCTTTAGCCCCGGCTGTCGTGCGTCGTCGCGCCCGTACTGGGCTTCGCTAAACGCTCGGTTGTAGCCCGCTTGGCCTTTGCGGTTGTTCGGGTTTTCGCGATACCGCTTCAGCCAGGCGAGTGTGTCCTGCTCTACGGTCGGTGACTCGGGGTCGATTCCGCGAGCGTACAGCCCAGCACCCGGCGAATTGGCGAACCGCTTGACGTCTTCATCGTGCCTGAACCCGCCAGACAGGCCGAAGCGGACCTTCACGCCGTTAAAGACGCGGACGTCCCCCTTCTTTGGCCTGCGGTATGCCATACGCTATGGGCCTGCGTTAATTTCCAACACGGCGACGCGGGTGGTTAGTTCTTTAACCGCCGCCAGCAGCAGGGGGATAACCTCGGCGTACCGAAGGCTCAGCACGCCATCGGATTCACTCACGGCTTCGGGAAGTACGGCTTGAATATCCTGCGCGATAAGAAAGCTCCTTCGGGTGTCTTCTGGGTCGGTCTTATACTTTCCGATTACGGTACGAATATCCGCCAGTTTCATCAGCGCGTTAGAAATTGGCTCGATGATGTCTTTTTCTCGTTCGTCGGAAATGGCGGCCCATGACGTGGTGCCGGCTGCCAACTCAACGCCGTTGGTGTTTGCAATCACTTGTATCGAGCGCGCCCCGCTGTTGTGCTTTATCTTGTACGCCGTAGCGTCCAAAAAGTGCGCGGCGACATACCCGCTGCCACCTATACTAAACTGCGCGGTGGCTTCAGTGCGGTTTACGGCGTCTACGATGTGGACTCTACCGTTTGGGCTGGTGGTCCCGATACCCAACCCATAGCCAATAGATGAACTGCCGTCCAATACCATTGCGGTCGTCAGGGTGCCATTCGCCATGACGTAAAACACCATCTGCCCGTCTTCGGCGCCGCTGGTTACGCTGGGCGCAATAGAAGCAATTCGACCATATTCCGTGATTGCGGGGGTGCTGTTGTTGCCAAACATCCGCAAATTAACCATGTCGTCGTTTGCGGCGGGGGTCGCGCTGTTTTTGTAGTAGTACACGCTCATGCCCGTGGCCGAAGCATCGGTGGACACAAAATACGCCGGAACTAATTCGGGCGTTGAGATATACGCGCCGTTGTCGCCCGCCGCCGCTAAAAGGTTAAGCCGGTAGCTAGCAGACGCGGCGACGCCCATACCGACGTTGCCGTTAAATTGCGTGTCGCCGTTGACTATTGGCGCGACCAGCGTAGTAAATGCGCCGGTGTTAGGCGTGACGTTGCCAATCGGTGGCGGCGCAGATAGATAGACGGCATTGGTTATCTGGAACCTGGTGCCGTCGTACACCACCGTAATTACTTGGCCGGCTAAGATGTCGCCAGCCGCCAACGCCAGCGTACCTTCTTTGGTGACCGTTCTTGCGCCTAATCCGTTCAAGTTCAGCGTTACGCTGGTCGTTGTATTGGCCGCTGCCGCAACAAAGTTGAACATTTGCCCCGCAGCGTAAGCGGTGAAATTCGGTGACGTCACAATAGCCGTGATGGTGTCGGACCCGCTGACGCTGGACAAAAACTGCGATGTCCCAAACAACTCGCCGCTACCGACATTATCTACGGTCCAGATTTCGACATCGGCGGGTGTGGTCAGTTTGAGCTTGTACGCGGCTGACGACAGCCAGACGTTGGCCTCGCCTCGCGAATCCAAAATGATGGGATTGGTATTGGCCGTAGCGCCTGACTGCGACGTGTAGGTCGCCAGCGGCGTGGTGGTGCCGGCAGCATATGTGTAGAGCTTGCCCCCCACCAATGGCACGCCAGCGGTGGAAAAGAACTGCATTTTCGGTAAGGGACTAAGTACGGCCACGGCAAACTCCTATGCGTTCGTCGCTTTGATGATGGCGAAATTTACCACGCAAGCCTCAGAACGCGAAGTGCCGCTGTAGTTGGTCACGCGGAATCGGCAACTGCCGGCGGCCACGGCTTGGCACTGCACAAGGTAGGTAGATGCAGTCCCGCCAGGCCCCATATTGCAAATGACGGTATCAAAGGCCGCGATGAAGCTGTTGGTCAGGACAAACTCAACTGACGCGCCCGCTCCCAGCGCGGCTGCGTTCATGGTGATTGCGCCGCAGCCTTTGTTCAGCGTGACGCCGGTTGATTTCGAGGTTAGCTGAGTGACCGCGCCGCCGGGAGAGTTAGTGAAGGAATCCTTACCGTAGCCGAGAACACCCTGCGAGCAGAAAACGCCCTGCGCGTCTGATGTGACCACGCTGCCAGAGCCTGCGCCAACGAACAGCGTGCCCGAGAAAGCAGAGTTCCCGCTGTTGACCACCACCGCAAGTTCTTCGTCGATGGTGACATTTGTGCCTTCCTGCAACGGCCCGCCGATGTACATCGTGATGCCGTAGTTGTAAACGATGCCGGTGTTGTCGGCGTTAATCGTTGCAGGCGCAAATACGTTGGAAACAGCGTAAGTGTTTGTTGTTGACGGGGGGGAGATATTGTCTAGAAAAGACCGACCTTCTTGGTAGAAATTGGTCGGATTGATCAAACCTGGCGGCCCACCAACTAACGAAACCGCCGGGAAGTTTAGGCGCTGCTGATTGTCGATGTTCATCGCCAGCACATACCCCGGAAGGTCGGTGTTGAGCGTGTAAAAATTCATCTGGCCGAACCCGCCAGTTGACCCAGTTGAAGTCAGGTCATCGCCGGAAAACGAATAACTGGCAATCGAGCCCGTGTCCAAAACAATATCGGTCCCTTGAGCGCCTGCGCTCAGAGTGACAATGCTGGAAAAATCGGACGTTCCGCCAACCAACAACATTCCATCGACGGTTAAGTCGCTGGTGAAGTATGCCGACGTTCCGTTGATAGCATCTGTGAACGTACCGGAATCGGCGCTAAAAGACCCAGTAAACGATGCGCTAACACCAGATAGCGTAGAACCGAGCGTTAACGGTCCTGATATGGTAGTGCTACCAAATAGTACCGGCGAATCAGCGCGCACAAACACGCCGCTGCCAGTCCCCGTGTACTCGGCTTGCGTCAGGTGGTAATACTGACCCGTAACGCCACCTTGAAGCCCAGTTAACGAGTTATGGTCGAATGCGCCGGTACCCAGTACGGTGTATTGGTTCAAGAAGAACCGGTACCACTCCCGCGACATCAACCCCGTGCGCGGGTCGATAAACGGAACGCGGGGTGCAGGGATGGTGGTGGTATTTGACGGGCTAGGCATTAGTGCTGGACACCGACAGTTCAGCGCCGATGATGGCTACCTTTACTGGGTCGGACCCCGACACCTCATACACGCGGTCGCGCAGCTTGTCGGTCATACCTAACCGCCGCCAGAACGTCCGAGTGCCTGACGCGCCAATGGCGCCCATTGACGCCCAGTGTTCGTTCGACCAAGTGTGTCCGCCATCGTCAGACCAACGGAGCATGGCTTGAGGGTCACTGCCTTGCCCGGTGTTAAGGCCAACACCCGTTTCGCAATCAAGTTGTAGCGAGTGCTGCGCCGTTCGCTTTAGATTGTTCTGCCCCGACGGTATCGCCCGCCACGACCGCAGCCAACGCTGCGCCCCGCCGTTGTCCGCATAAACATCAAGGTCAAACGCATACAGGTTGCCGGAAGCGCAATCGCCGACAACAATTTCGTTGTTGAAGCTCATTTGGCAATTGCTGGCGTGACGCGAAAATTGGCCATTGTAAAACGCCGCCCGTTCGTGCCATGCCCCGGTGGCTACGTCGTACACCCAAGTCGCGTTGCCCGTCGGAAACGTCAACACATAAAAGGCATGGCCTTCTTGCTGGTAGGTGTAGGCAAACGCATCTGAAATGTTGGTGTAGCTTTGGATGGCAAACTCAATGGCGTGCGTGCTGATTCGCTGGCCGGTGTAACCGTTGGCTCGGTAGACGATGCCATTTCCGCGCGCGTCGGACCCTAGCCAGAACAGCCCATTGTCGAGCTTGGCGATGGAATACGGCGCCGCGCAACCAATCTCGTTAAACGCGCCTTGGATGCGCTCTAGCGGAAAGTTAACGCCCCCAGCGTCGTACCAAACCTCAACCGAATTGGTGCCAAACAGCCACACCTCGCGATGGTCTACGATAAGCCCGACTAGATTGTCCGGCGAGCCTTCGGCGCTGGCAAACTCTAACGGGTCAACCGACGTACCATCTAGCAGTTGCGTGACCCAGATGGTTTGGGAGTTTGGCTGGTTAAATACGAAATAGCCATCAATGTATCCAACGGTCACCGCGCCAGCAAAGTCAAGGTCGGTAATTTGCGCGAACACGCCCGTAGTGGCGTTGTAGATATAGCTGAGCGGGTTGCACGCAACGAACAGCTGCGTGCCGTTGTCGGACATGCTGACCGGGCCAGACCCGCTTACGGTGCCTAATACCGCGGCGTTCCACGCGGCGTCCACGCGGTACAGCGTGTTGCTGGACACCACATAGCCATACCCACCGTACTGCCACATACCTCGGACGGGGCCAGACCCAACGGTCGCCAACAAGCGCAGCCCCGGCGCGCGGTTGAGAAACCCAACGTCTTTGCCGTTTTCCGGTGTTGCCTCTGGGAACAGATTGACCATGCGGTTGTCCGCAGCGTTGACGCTGCGAGCCACATATGCCTGCCCCAGAATCGGCGTTTTCATCAATAGTTACCGGCAAACACGTTGAACCGCTGGCGAGTGCCAACGATGCTGTACGGCAACGACATGATGTCGCCGGGGCTGTTGATACGTTTGAGGTTGCGTTTGCTGGTCATAGCGATGCGCGACACGGTGGGCGACGGCTCAACACCAAACTCTGGCGCCAGTTCGCACGCCAGATTGTATTTGAACGCCCGCAAGTAACCTGGCGGGAACGCCAGTACAGTGGACAGCGTTGATGCGCGCGTTAGTTCTTCCACCGAAATGAAATGCCACTCCAGCGCCCGTGTCGGCACGGGGTAGACGTACATCTCAATGTCGGGGTACGTCATGTTAATCCAGATGATTTGCGGGTAGGTGCTGGTCACCGTTTTAACCGCAATGCCGTCATACTGCTGTTGGTTGATGATTTTGATGCCAAATGAGATGCCCGTAGTGGCGTCGCGAAAATAAGTCGAATCATCAAGCTGGATAGGCCGGTTGCCTTCAAAATCACCAGACGGTCCTAGCGTGCGACTGATGGCACTGGACGGCCAAGTGAATACTTGGTCTTGCGTTGAAAACACAGAAAGGCGTTCGGTGTTCCACGAATCAATCATCTGATTGAGCGCGGCAAGTGAATCTTGAGAAGTGGCTGGGGACGGCGTTTCGCCTTCCGCAAGCTGGCCGATTAACCGTAGCGCGGCATTAATTTGCTCGCCTGCCGTAGTTTCGCTGGTAAACGGGACCGCTGGGACAATGATGGTCATATTGGTTTACCCTTTGAAAATGCCTACTAGGATAACAGCCGCCACGGGTAGCGTCAGGTTCCAGAACCAAGAATGAACGTCCCACACCCGAGGGTCTACGCAACCCCACCAAGGCAGGTTGGCTCGCCGTCCTTTGCCGTAGTGTTCAATCCACTTGTATTCGGCCTGCGCGTGTTCGCGGCCAATGAATACGCCAGCGCCCAGCGCAGCGCCCGCCCACCAGTCGCCGGTGGCAAAGCCCACTGCGGCTTGCACGACGACGGCAATCAGAAAGTGTTCAAGCTCAAACAGCAGCCGGGAGGTCATCGGTCTTTTCCCGTTCTGCGTTACGCAAGGCAGACACAAGCCCCTCGACGTTTCGCATGGGCTGCGACAACAGGTAGTCGTGGATGGCTTTCATCAGCGATTCCGGGATCAGGTATTTCGGTTCCATGGTTACCCCACCAGCAGCCGGCGAGTGGTGCCGCCAGCATCTTTGATTGTGATATATCCGGCCTGTGCCACCACTCCGGCGGTATAAGTGCCGTACTGCACAACGCCAGTGCCTTTTGTAATAAGCCGCAGGTCAATGTTGGTGTCGGAGCCGGTTGCCGTAAGCGACGGGCTTGACCCAGTGGCTGCGCCTGCTGCGGTGAAATAATTGACCGCAGCAGTAGCGTTGCCGTCGATTGCAAACTGCACCGCCGCCGCAGCGACGTTTGAGTAGAAAAAATGGAAGCCGGTGCCCTTGGTGAGGTATCCCACACTGATGTTTGTATCTGACCCTATTGCACGGAATTGCGGAGAACCACCGGCAGGCCCGCCGTTCGCCCGAAAATAATTTACGGCAGACGCGGTCGCGCCCACGGCAAACTGGGTGACGCCGCTGTTGGCAAATTGCAACTCTACTGACGTACTGTCCAGCGTCATCCACGACGTGCCGAAAACCGTTGTTCTGATGCCGGAAATCAAACTGCCGGACGCGCCAGCGGTGCTGTTGAAATAGACCCGGTCGTTTGCCTTAAGACTGACTGCGCCTTTGTTCGCGCCAAAATCACTCATCGCCAAATCTAAACCAGTCACCCATAGGCCGGTGGCCGAGATAAGCGCATCGCACGTGACAGACCCAATGTTTTGCGCTCGGTAACCGTGCCAGAACACGGACTTTGCGCCCGTCGCGTTGGTGCGGTTGAAATTGTTTACCAGCCCAACACAAGCAACGTCGTAACCGCTGTCAATGCAAATGGTTTCGTAGGGGTTGAGGTACACGCCATCAGCGCCAGCAGTCATGTCGCCGGCAAAAATCCCCGCCGCCGGGTTGGCTAGAAAGTTGGTGCTGCCGGCGCGGGTTCCGGTGACGAAAGCGGTGCCGTTGTACGCAACGCAATCGCCCTGCCCGTAGTTGTCCACCTTGGTGCGGTAAGCGCACGCCTGTGTTCTGCCATCGTTTCCTGACGTTGATTGGTTCCAGCCGCTGGTGTTGTTCAGATAGGTAAAGTGCGGATAGACCTCGTTGACATACACATACCCAGTCGTCGGCTGTGTCAGCGTCAGTGCGCCGGAAATGTTGTGCCCCACCGGGAATTGGCAACGGGTCAGGTCACCGTTGAACGCGGTCAACAGGCTGTTGGCGCTGCCCGTGCTGGATGGCGCTGCGTTGGCGTTGGCGTACCACGGAGCCAATTTTCTGTTGGATGCGTCGGCAATCTGGCCCACGCCCCACCAACTGCCGGGAACGGTCGTGTAATTCACGAACGTGGTGTTGTAGGTGCCGGTGGGTACATAAACCTTGGCATTGGCACTAGCAGACGTTACCGCTGTCGTGTCGTTTGTCGATCCATCGCCAATCGCGCCGAAGTCTTTAACGCTCACGCTTTCGCGCAGCTTGGTCTGGACGGTTGTTGCAACTGCGCCAGCGCCCGCCGGAAGATAGCCAACACTGTTGCTACCGGAAGGGGCTAGGAGGTCGTCAAGTTCAATGGCGTTAATGGTTACCGTTTCAAACCCTGTTTTTGCCACCACAAGGTCGTACAGCCCGTTGGCCGCGTAAAACGACACCTGGCCGGTTGAAGTCGAAAGAAACGGGTTTGCCAATGGCGTGACGCCATTGTCGGAATACAACGTCGCTAGCGTCGCTGTGCCAGACACATATACCGTGCAAGTGGCTAGGCTAAGAACCCGAAGCGTCGAGTTGGAGCCCGTGGTCGAGGCGATGAAATTGACATATCTCTGCACGGCAAAAACTCCTATGCGGCGGGGCGTCGTCGGCGCTTAGCCTCTAGTTCGTTGACTGGGGCATCCGGTTCGCCGGGAGTATAGCGCACCCAACCATTGCATTCATCCGCCTCCGCTTCCGCTTCCGCGATAGCGACTTTGGTGCCGTGTTTTGGGTGTCTGAGGTAGATGTGCATAAAGAAAACGGGGTGGTTGCCCACCCCGTTCCTATTCGCTTTTTAGGCGACGCGGTACAAGACCCAAGCGCTATCAGCAGATTTACGCGCGGTGAAGCGCGCGGACGTGCTGATAGCCACCGTGACCGAGCCAACCAACGTCCAACCCGTGTTGGTCGTCATCGTCACCGCGCCCGAAGACGAGCCCAAATTGATGATGACAAAATCAAACGCCGTGCCAACGCGCGGGTTGATAACCAACGCTTCAAGCGTTGCCACAGTCGGGAGCGTAATTGCTACCGCCGCAGTGTTAGTTGAAGTGAAAAGACCGTTGGTAACATCAGCCGCCGAAAGCGTGACCGAAGTCGCCGTAGTGGCGCCAGGCACCAACTGCGGATAAATTTTGACTTCGTTAATGTTGCCATCAGTAAACTGATAGCCGCCACCAGTTGAAGGAAATGCCATGATATTTTCTCCTTAACCCCAGATGCGGCAGGCCATCGGCGGGCGGATGGTCGCAAAACCATACAACACGTCGATACGGCAAGGCATACGGTCGTTGTTGATGTCGTACTGACGGACGATACGCAGGCTGATGCCGTTGTGAACCTGGCGGCTAGCCATGTCCACGCCTTGCGGCAGCAGAAGGTCGGCGGTCGCCAGCGTGATGGCGTCCTTGTGGTACACAAGGTTCTGCGGGTACTGAGTTGACGCCGTGCCAATAAAGGTAACCGCCGCGTTGTCGGCGGGGAACGAATCCACCGTCGCCAGTGCGTTCGCGCTGGTGTAGATGGCCGGCGAAATCGCCACGTTCGTCCAAGCGCCCGAAGCCGCAGTAGCCAGCGAGGTCACAGTAAACTGCTGAAGCGAGCCAGTAGACTGACGGGTCTGCGGGTTGACCGCGTACACGTTAGCAATCGTGAACACATCACCAACAGCAATCGTGGCCGAACCCGTGCCGCCATCAATACTGATGGTGGTAGCACCTTGGGTGGTGACCGCGCCGTTCACCAGAATGGTGTCGGTCGTAGACCGCGAACCAGTGGTGTGCTGGACAATCGACTGCGACATGTTGATTTCGTCCAAACCCAAAATGCCCTCACCCATCATGCCGTTTTTGAACTGGCGGCTGATGGTGCCGGTGGGGTTGAACAAGCCTTTTAGACCTTCGACCAAACCAGCGTTAGCTGCCGGGTTAACGGTGGCGTAGCGCGGCGACATACCGGCAGCGGATTCGTTCAGCTTCTGCTGCGCCTGCAACAGAACGAGCGAAGTGGCCGGGGTGGTGCCTGGGGTGCCAACCGACTGGAAGATGCTTTTGTAGACGTTGGCAACATCGGCATCGATGCTGGAAGCCAACTGGCTGACGCGAGGTTTCAGCACGCGGTCGGCAAAATCATCCAGCTGCATGGTGAGTTCAGCAGAAGTGAAGTTGACGCCGATGTGCTTCTGCGAAGCGACAGAAAGGGTGGTGTACTGTTCGTTGTCGTCCTGCACCTGAAGGGCGGCGCCATCGGTGACGAGCGCGCGGTCAGGCAGACGGATGCGGAGGGTTGAGCCAATTTTGGCGCCCTCAACGGCAAAGGAATCGTCGTACTGACGGTTCACGTTGCGAGAAATCACAAGGTTGTTCTCGAGAATTTCGAGAGCCTTCCGAGTGATCATATCAATCGTAAGCAATGAGTTAGCCATTATGGGCTCCTATTAGCGAAATTTTTGCGCTTCCAGCTTCTTAATCTGGCGCTGCCGCTCGGCTTCAATCCACTGACTGGTCGTCATGCTCTTAATCGAGCGCGGGTCAGTGGTATCAAAACTCGGTGCCGTAGCACCACGCGGTTTGCCCGGTTGAATCGGCTCAGGCGCGTTAGATACCCGTTTTGTTACCGGCTCGGCAACCAATTTGGCCTCCAGCCGACCAATTTCTTTGGCCTGCAAATACGGCGATAGCCGGGAAATACGGTCCGCTTCTTTCGGATTAGACCCAAGGTAATACGCCAAGTCAGGTCCAATGTCCGAAGAATGAATCGTCTCAGCCATCACGTTCGTAATCGGAAGATTCGGGTTGTACGCGACCTGTTCAAAGTCATCGTACTTGCCCCGCGCTTCTTCCTCGCGGTCGTGATAAGCCTCAAGAACCTCAGTCTGCTGCTGCTGAGCCGTCCGCTGCTGAATCAGTTGCTCTGCTTTACGCGAAGCCAGCGCTTCGGCATAAGCCTCTACGCTTTCAAACTGGTCAGCTGGCGGCAGTTCTGCCGGTTGAGCCGGCGCTTTCTGCTGCTGAGTTCTCTCCCACTTACGCTGCTCTCTTGCAAGCCGTTTGCTGACAATCGCATCAAGCTCTTCTTGTGTGAAGGTCTTGGGTGCTTCTGCCTGCTCTTCAACTTCCGGCGCTGAAACATCGGGCTCAGGTGCTGCCGTCGCTACCTGTTCCGGCGCGGGTACTTCCGCTAATAAATCCTCATCACTCATCACTGGCTCCTAAAAAGCCCCCGGTGAACCTCGCCGGTACGGTTAGGCGCTTAGCGCCGCAACCTTATCTTGGAACGCTTTGACCCGCGCGTCAAGCGCAGCCACATCGTTCGCTAACTGCGCCTCGCGAGCGTCCAAAACGGACTGGCGAGAGGCAATAATTTCTTCCGCTCGGTCGGCCTGCGTTTTGCGAGCCGACAAGTCGGCTTCACGGGCGTCGCAAGCTGATGCAAATTCATTTTCGCGCTGGGTCAGCGCATCTTCACGGGCGTCCTGCGCTTTTTTCTTAGCCGCAGCATCGGCGTTCTTGGCCTTGGTATCTGCCTTCAGCGCATCGCCTTCTTCTTTGGCGCTGGCCAAAATCTGAGCCGCTTCGTCACGCATCCGGGTGGCGTCTTCCACCGCCGACATGGCGCCCTGGCGCACTTGCAGTTCTTCGCGAAGAGCGGCTAAGCGCGCCAAGTCTTGCGGAAGCTGCGTGGTGAAGTAGTACAGGTAATCGACGCCGTGCGATGTGTCGTTGCTGATTTCCATGACTACCTCAAGCGTAATAGGTAATGTTGAGCTTGGCGCTAGCCGTCTGCTCAATGAATCGGATTTTGGTCAGGTCGCCGTCGTATTGAAGAGTGACGCCAGCGGCCAACGGCATACCGACCGACGCGGTGGGTGCCACATCGTCATCACGCCAACGCACGGTTTGCGTTTCGGGTGTGATGAGCGCAATAGTAGGTCGGCAGCTAAGACCGTTAAGGTCACGGCTAGGAACCGTCAGCGCGGTTGATGCGGTTAGCGTCGTAATCTGCTGATATCCCAACCGAGTGGTAATGGATTTCAAATTCAGTGCCATTTTTGTATTCCTTTAATGCTCTGCAATTATGCCGGAATCTCAGCCCAAATTATTGCGCCATCAAACGATCCAGCAGTCGTAGCAACAGAGTTGCCCCATGCCAAATAGCACCCTGGAGCAACCACAATCGCGCCACGAATATCGTCCGACAAAACTTGCACGTTAGTTATGGCGGTTGCAGCAGTCAGGCCAATAGATACGCTAGGCATTGTCAATGTCGAAGCAAGAGCCGCAGTGTTTGAAGTGTTAACCATAGCATATGCAGCCGAGCCGGTAGCGGCTAGCGAATACATATTACGCGCTTGAGTTTGAGTGCCAGTTACAGCAACGCCGCCTTGGTTGACTTGCCAAAAGTTCCAATCAGTTGCAACGGCAGCGGTGCCGGTAGTGCGGATTGCAAGTTTTGCCATCAACAACACCAAGTCCACACCCGACGTTGCCGGGTTATATATGCCGATTGCGGGAGTACCTGCCGCAGCACCAACAAAAGCGGAAGGAGTAATTGCAGCAAAGGACGACGAATACACGCGACCCGATTTCAGCAATGAATAATAAACGGGGGTAAGTTCAGAAACAAATGATTCACCAAAAGTGCCCCCGGGATTGTTGGGCGCGCCGGCGGTTTGACGTGCTGACGGAAGGCTACCTGCTTGGCTTTGAATAATCATGCTAAAACTCCTAAATAAATGAGTAGTTAACGACGGCGGCTGTTGTTAATGCGGTTGAATCAAGTAGCGCTTGCCCACCTGTTACCGCAAAACAAATACCTGTTGAAAAATACAAACCAACATCGTTAATGCTGATGTTAAACGTACCGCCAGCAGTGCCGCCCGGAACTAAATAGTTTTGGATTGGCGAAGTTGTGCCAAGTGTCACGGCGGTAGCATTGTATAGTTTTAAGTATACGGCGGTGGTTTGCGCGTTTCCTACAGACAATGAATATAGTTTACCTGCGGAAGCCTTTACCACTGTTGCCGCAACAGTCAACGGCGCAACTAAAGTTCCGAGCGTCATGCCGTTTGTTGCAGCCGTTGTACCAAGCGTTAATGTGCCTGCTTGCGAAGCGTTAGCAGTGCCACCGATATTGGCAATGTTTGTGCCTAACACACCTAATTGATGGTAGCCTGCAAACGAAGTTTGCCTTAAATAAACATTAAGACTTGTTTGCGTTGCGGCAGAAAACCGCATATAGCGGCAGGCAACAGGATAGGTATAGATAGCCTGAGCTGTAGTTGCCGTTGTAGAAGTAAACGCGCCGTTGATTGCGTTATTGATGATGCCAAACGCAGCGGTAAAGTTTACGCCGTCATTTGATTGCGTGACCGTTACCGCTACCGCAGCGGTTTGCTGAAAAACAACAGATTGATAACCGGTTGTGTCAATCGTTTGCGGGACGTTGACGCCCAAAAACAAAACTATATTGGCCGGGGCGTCTGATGGTATAGCTGCGCCGCGCGCATCTCTCAAGGGTGGAAATTGTTCCTTGACGTTAATTTGTAAGCCAGTGCCGTCAGTCATTGCTTGTTCAAGCAAATTAACGCCAACAAAATCGCCCGACGGATCTCCGGCTATGGCAACAAAAAGAGGTGATTCGTTAGTTTGTGCAGTAGTTCTTTCATCGCCACTACCAGTGGTAGGCAATGGATTAAGGTCGGTAATGGGCGCACCATCTGCGCTATTTAGCTTTACCGATTCAGCAATTGCGCCGCTGATTTGCATGGGTTAGCTCAAAAACTTTAGTTTGTAGAGAGTGGACAGATACAATTCCACAATACCATCAATCAGGTTCTGCAACGGCGTGTCGGTCTTAGAACACACGGTGTACCTAGCGGCTTCAATCTCTTCTACCTGATTTTGCAGGAACTCCACCACGTTGCTGGTCTTCTTAGTGGATTGCAACGAAATGGGGCCAATCAGGCCATGCCGGCCCTGATAGGCTTCGGCAAACCCGTCCGCCAAGTCCACAATGCCTTCGTAGAACTCTTGCAGCGCCTTGTGCTTGGCATAGCTGCGAGTGTTCAAATGCACGCTGTGCGTCACGTCCCGCGCCAGAAAGAACAGCCCTACAAACTCAGCAGCTTTCATTGCATCGGCTCCTGCTGCATCATCTCAGGAGGCATCTCAGGCGGCATCGAGGGCTGTTCACCCATCATGTCTTGCGCTGGCATCTCGGGCATCCCAGAGTTTTGCGGCATCAGGTCGCCGGACTCCATCATACCGTGGATAGTGCCTAGCACCACATCCTGCACTTGGTCTGGCGTCATACCCGCCATCGTGGCGCTAATCCGCTTCGTTTCAGCGTCGTAGGCTTTAATCTTCAGCTCTTGCGCTTCCATCGACTGCGCGACGTTCTGGAGCATGGCGTGCATCTGCTCCATTTCTTGACCCATTGCCTGAATCTGCTGCTCGGCCTGCTGAAGCGCCGGTGACTTGTCGTCGTCAGCCAACAGTTTCGGGTCGATGGTCTTTTCAAACCGCTTTGCCATTTCCTGCGCGCCCGGCCAGTCCATGTTCTTGATGAACAGGTCGCCGGCCACCGCCCACAGCTGCGGGTTGCCTTGCAGAATCTGCGACATGGCGTCCATTGCTTCCTGACGTTTGGTCATGTAGCTCGGACCGGTGGTCACGCAGACGTCGTACTTGCCGACCCCAGGGTTGTAGATTTTTTCAATGGTGTTGCCCATCTGGTCCACAATTTTGCGGACGGGCTCTGGCTGCATCGGGTCAATACGGGCCGAATTAGCTTCGCCATCTACGCCGATAATCCGCGCAATTCGCTGCGTGTCGTAGATTTTCGGTATCAGGTCTACTATCTGCCGGGTGCAGTAGCGAATAGCTCGGGCCAAGTTATCAACGTAATGATAAGTACCAGTATCGCCCTGCTTTTCGCGGGCCAAAATCGCTTTGCCAGACCGCTCATTACTGGTGGCTCCGAGGCTTGAGTCATACTGCCCAGTGGTCGATTTGATGTCGTCGGAGGCCCCGGCTTTGGCCTGTAGC
>Ga0209087_1000801_pt1 | contig 19391 bp, 20 predicted proteins | sample S_130805_EF_Meta_FD_187321 | JGI IMG/M metagenome (GOLD analysis project Ga0209087, IMG submission 187321) | Freshwater microbial communities from Lake Simoncouche, Canada to study carbon cycling - S_130805_EF_MetaG (SPAdes) (version 2) | ecosystem: Environmental > Aquatic > Freshwater > Lake ... | reverse complement strand
ACAGCAATACACATCTGTATATTCATTTCTAATGATTTATGGGTTGCCCCGTCAATCAATATTTTTGCTTCTACAAGGGATAAACGTTTGATGGTTAACATGGCATGCTCCTTTAGATATAAATTATTCTTTAACTATATTTTGTGTTGCTAATATTTTTTGATATTTAACAAAATCACTTTGTAACATTTTATTAAATGCATCTCTTGAAATACTTTTCGGCTCTAAACCCTCTTCAATTAATCGCTCCCGAATAGTCGGATCTTTAACGATTTCATTCACTTCTTTGTTTAATAAATCCAATACTGCAACAGGGGTTCCCTTCGGTGCTACTAACCCAAACCAGCCAGAGGAATGATAGCCAGGTAGAGCATCTGAAATTAATGGAAACTCCGGATATTTGGTCATCTTAGAAGTACCCGCTACCCCAAGGATTCTTAACTTACCACTGCGTTCATGCTGAATAATAGAAGGCATAGGGTTAAACATAAATTGCACACTACCACCCAACAAGTCATTTAATCCTTGAGAACTTCCTTTGTATTGCACTTGGGTCGTTTGTATGCCAGCAGTCATACCAAACAATACGCCTGCTAGACCTTGTGTCGAAGCAGTTCCGCCAGAAGCCCAATTGAGCTCGTTGGGATGAGACTTCCCGTATTCAATTAATTCCTTGACGGACTTGACAGGTAATTTAGAGTTAACCGCCAAGACCAAAGGAGCATCAGTAAAAATAGCAACGCCAGTAAAATCACCCAAAGGATCGTAGGGTTGGTTTTTAATAATGGATGGTGTCATTAAGAAAGTGGGTGTCGCTAGCCCTAAGGTGTAGCCATCGGCAGCAGATTTGGCTACAAAATTCATGCCAATGGTGTTGCTTCCTCCGCCACGGTTTTCAATCACAACAGATTGTTTCAAGCGAAGGCTTAATTGAACTCCAATTAAACGGGCTACTTGATCTGCACCTCCACCTACCGCATAAGGTACGATGATCGTAATAGGTTTCTTGGGATAGTCTGTCTGTGCCTGAGACACTCCTGATATCAAAAGGAAACACAGGGAAAATGCTTTTACCCAATCAATAAACTTCACTTTTAACTCCCTTATTTAATTGGAAAATCCGTCGTCTTCAGATAGGCCTCTAGCGCTTTTAAATCATCTCCGCCAATGGGGGGGTGAGGCGGATAAGGATCTCCAGCAGAAAGGCCCATCAATTTAAAGGAAGCTTTCATCGTCGGTGTTAGGCCGTGTCCCATCCAACGATTGGGATAACTGGCAAATTGCAACTGCAAACGCGTTGCTTCTTTTAAATCACCTTTCATAAATGCCTGAACAACTTTATTGGCTAAATACGCTGCTGGAGGAGGAAGAGTAATGCCTGACCCTCCTAGTTGCAGAGTAATTAACAACATTTGCATTGTTGTAAAGTACCGAGCATGTCCTGCAAGCTCAATTTCAGCAATCAGTCTTGAGACGCGTGATAAATCACGTGAGCTTTCTTTAATGTAATCAATTCCTTTGATTTTAGATAATGCAATCGTGGTTGGAATCGATACATTAGCTCCTGGTCCTGGATTGAGATATAGAACCATTGGAACTTTAATTTCTGCTAATACCGCTTGAAAATAATCTAAGGTTTCTTGATGAGATGGTTCACCACCAAATGCTCTTAATGGTGCTAAGAGCTGAACAGCTTGAGCTCCTAAATCTTGAGCATAGTGTGCAAGTTCAATGGCAATTTTATAACTTGGATGAGAAATCCCCACAGCAACCGGACATCTATTACCAACAAACTCAATCGTTTTTTTGATGAGTTCTTTGCGTTCTTCTAATTTGAGGTAGTGATATTCTTGCGCCTCAACTCCTGCAGCAATGACCATGGCAGCATTGCAATCATCCACTACATAATTGACACCTTTTTCTAATAATGCATAATCAACTTGTTGTTGATCATTAAAAGGGGTTAACGGCGGAATAATCAATCCCGGTAATTTTAGTTCTAGACTCATTGGTCTCCTCCAAATGATTGATACTGCACTAAACGTATGCTGGCTTTTTATCTAACTGCTTGACTTGAAATCCGGCCACATTTTTATAATCGTTAAGTATAGCTTCCATTTCTGATTGACTGATAACGTCTTCAATTTTGTTAAAACGTTTTCCACCAGTTCGCTCATGCACCACTTTCAAAATAGTATCGGGTGGGTTTGCGCGGTTCATCAAAACAACCTTACCAGTAGCAGCTACGCGCTCTTTGTCATATTCTTGCAAAGCAGTTTCATTAACTCCATGACGTTTAAATGCGCCCGTTAAAAATCTTGCGTCGAGAATGGTTTGACCGGCGCCATTCGATCCTCTTGGATACATTGGATGAGCAGCGTCGCCCATTAAGGTGACGCGACCATTGGTCCATGTAGGCAAGGGATCACGATCGACCATTGGATAGACCATGAATTTTTCTGTTTTTTTGAGTAAGCCCTTGATATCTAGCCAATCAAAATCCCAACTGTCATAAGCATCATAAAAATCTTCTAACTTTGCAGCGCCATGGAAATTCCATTTTTCTGGCTTAGGACGAATTTGTGTTGCCACAAAGTTCATGAGCTGATTGCCCTCATCATCAATATTGTTGCGAATTGGGTAAATCATGATTTTTCCAACCGGCATCCAACCCGCACGAATTGTATCCGCGCCACTTAAGAAAGGTTTAAAGGGTGTAACACCACGCCAAATGGTGTAACCAGAATATTTTGGCTCACCTTCGTTAGGATATAACAAACCACGTAAAACGGAATAAATACCATCACAGCCAATCATCACAGAGGATCTCACCGATGGGAGTGGTTCACCGTCACGATTGACAAAATATGAGGTAACGCCATCCGCATCTTGGTCGTAGCCAACAAATTTATGATTAGTCGCAATGACATCATCACCTAAGCGCTCTTTCGCTGCTTCGAGTAGGAGCATTTGTAAATCGCCGCGGTGAATAGAAAATTGTGGCCATTTATAACCTGCCGCTTGACCTACAATTTCTCGATAAATTAATTGGCCATGATGGTTATAGTACGAAGCATCTTGTGTTCGAATACCCACTCGGTCAAGTGCAGGTAATAAACCTAATTCCTCTAACTCACGAACCGCGTGGGGCAATAAGTTAATACCCGCACCTAATGGTTGTAGCTCTAAAACAGACTCATAAACGCGACTCTTTATACCAATCTGATGCAAACTAATCGCTAAAAATAGTCCGGCAATGCCACCACCAACAATGGCTACTTCAGTGTCTTTTTCCATTTTTTATCCTTTTTTGTATTTTTAACAATATATTCCATATATAAATACTTGTCTAATATCTAAAAAATGATAAATTAATACTTTTAAAATATTAAAAGGTATTTTTGTGGAATTAAGGCATTTACGATACTTTGTTGCCGTTGCCCAGGAAGAACACTTAACCCGTGCTGCTGCAAAATTAGGTATCCAACAACCTCCTTTAACACAGCAAATTCAGATTCTTGAAAAAGAACTCGGGTTGAAGTTATTTCTTCGTGAATCCCGTCGGATTCAACTCAGTCCTGCTGGCCGAGTATTTTTAACGGATGCGCAAGCCATCTTAGCGAGTGTCGAGCAAGCTATCCTTCGGGTCCAGCGTTTTGAATTAGGTGAAGAGGGCAACCTTCGATTAGGTTTTACAAGTTCTGCATCCATGCATCAAATGACGCCGGATTTAGTTCGTGCTTTTCGGGAATCATATCCTCTCATTCTTCTGGATATCGAAGAGGGAGCGGCTCATGACCTGATGAACGCTCTTTCACAAGAAAAAATCGATATCGCCTTTTCTCGCTCTTCTATAAAACCATATCCAGGTATCGCTAGTATCGAACTACTGAAAGAGGATATGGTCATTGCCGTTCCAATGAATCATCCCTTAAGTTCCTCTCCAAATGGGGTCTTAAAGCTCAAAGATTTACGTGATGAAAATTTTATTTTCTACCAACAAGTCAATGGCTCAGGTATCAAGGAGAGCTTAATCAATGAATGTGCCAAGGTAGGCTTTGAACCAAAAATAGCTCAAGGTGTATACCGCCTTATGGGTGCAATTCATATTGTGGCTTCTGGCTTAGGTATCGCCATCGTGCCTAAATCGATGCAGGCGATCCAGCCAGAAAGTGTGGTGTATAAAACCTTTCATCCAAACTCACTGTTAACCGTGCCGTTAAGTCTTGCATACCGAGAAAACTCTTCGAAGCTCACAGTCCAACGATTTTTAACACTTGCTCATGAATTCACAAACGATTGGCTTCGAAAGCATTGACATCCTCCCCGCTCTAAAGGAAGGGGACTTCTTTCTGAAGAATTGTTAAGATAGCGTTTTAAGGGATTTTCATGTCAAGTACCAAAGCACCTGCATTTGCTGCCTTCAAATTTGTCGGCTTTCGATTTCACGTCATCACCTACATGCTAGCCATGATGGCCGATAGCGTTGAACATGTCATCAGTTATTGGATGCTGTATCAAAAATTTCACTCTCCTGAACTTGCAGGCTTCGCCGTTTTATCGCATTGGCTACCTTTTTTATTCTTTTCTGTTCCCGCAGGTGCACTCGCTGATAAATATGATCCTCGCCGGCTGATTCAAGCAGGTATCGCTTTATTCATGATCTGCTCTTTATCGTGGGCCTATTTATTTATTACTGATACGGTTGAGCAATGGCATGCCATGATTTTGCTGGTCCTGCATGGTTTTGCTGGAGTCCTATGGCACACGATTTCACAAATTCTGCTGTATGACATTGTCGATGCCTCTGTCTTACCCAGTGCAGTTCGTATTCTTGCTAGTGCACGTTATTTAGGCCTATTAATCGGCCCAGCAGTTGGTGCAGGACTCATGTTAACGGTTGGTCCTAAATATGGTCTGATCGTCAATGCGTTTTTATATTTACCAACCATCTTGTGGCTGGCAACAGCGCCTTATGGCCCTGCATTCCGCGTTGGTGAAGCGCCGGTCAAAAGGGCTGTAAGAGGCTTCCAAGATATCGTACAAACGATTCGTGATATCTCTGGGAAAAGTGTGATCGTCTCGATGATTCTACTGGCGGGGACTGCTTCATTTTTTGTCGGTAATGGCTATCAAGCGCAAATGCCAGGCTTTGCCCAAGACTTGGGGCATGGTGATCCTGGTCTCTTATATAGCCTTCTTTTAGCTGCTGATGCAGCAGGTGCATTAATCGCCGGTATTGTTTTAGAGAGTCGTGGTTTCTTAAAACCGCACCCCCGAACTGCATTGATATTAGCTATTTGCTGGTGTGCGATTTTGTTAACTTTCGCACTCAATCAAAGTTATTACTTCGCCATCGCCTTATTACTGGTCTGCGGCTTTTTTGAATTAGCGTTTAACTCCATGGCGCAAAGTATTGTGCAAATTAATGCTCCAACAGAAATCAGGGGGCGTGTAATAGGCCTTTACAACATGGCAGCATTAGGTATGCGCGCTGGTTCTGGAATTACGGTTGGACTCGTGGGAGGCATGATTGGGATTCATGCTTCTCTAGCCATTGCAGCGGCTACTCTGATGTTTATCATTAGCTTTATTTTGATGCGCTATGGTCGTTCACTGAATTAATGAGGGTTTGACTTGTGCAAATGGGGTGGATTGTTCCCAAGCAAATCCCATTTGTAAAAGCTCTAACTCACCTTGTGGCTTACCAATCAACTGCAGCCCAAAGGGGACACCTTGATGAAAACCTGCCGGTATTGCCAAAACAGGAAGCCCTGCTAAGGTCGGACCAAAAACAACTTCCATCCAACGATGGTAGGTATCCATTGCATGTCCCGCAATAGCTTTTGGCCAAGTCTGATTGGCATCAAAGGCAAATACTTGGGCACTTGGTAAAACTAGCACATCATACGTTTGAAATAACCTGTGTAGTTCTTTTGTCCAGGCAGTTCGGATGACAGAGGCCTGAAAAACTTCACTTGCTTTTAATGCGATTGATTGCTCAATTTCCCATATGGCTTCAGGTTTCAATTGAGCGCGCTGTTCTGGATTTTGGTAGAGTGACATTAATTTTCCACCTGTCACAAATGCTCTTAATACTAACCATGCTTGCCAAAGCTGATGCATATCAAACTGAGGTATGACCTGTTCAACAACACATCCCATCGCCTCAAAATAGGTGAGGCTTTTAGTCGATTGATCAAGCAAGCCGTCCTCCATAGGCAAATACCCTCCAAAATCACCAAGCCATCCAACTCGTTTTCCCGTCATTTTTGCCTCTAGGGATTGTTGATAGATTGTAGGTGGACTTTGTAAGCTCAAGGGATAGCGCGGATCATGGCCAGCCTGTATCGCCAACATCCTGGCTAAATCTGAGACGTTTCTTGCCATGGGACCATCAGTCGGTAATTGATCGTAATACACTTCCATGCCAGTTCCGGAGGGAACTCTTCCCTGTGATGGACGCAAGCCATAGACGTTATTCCAAGCACTTGGATTTCGCAAGGATCCGCCAAAGTCACTACCATCAGCAATGGGTAACATATGCAATGCCAGCGCAACGGCTGCTCCACCGCTACTACCTCCCGCCGATTTGGTCTGATCATAACTGTTCAGAGTTGTACCAAAGAGTTGGTTATAGGTATGTGATCCAAGTCCGAATTCAGGGACGTTAGTTTTGCCAATCAGAATTCCGCCGGAAGCACGCATACGCTCGACCACAATCGAGTCTTGTGCATGTATATTAGTTTTAAAGATGGGCGAACCCAAGGTTGTTGGAATCCCTCTGGTGCCTGCTAAATCTTTTGGTGCAAGTGGAAAGCCATACAAAAATCCTTTGTTGACCACTTCATAAAATTGTTGATCTTTGTTTCTGGCTTGTTGCAGTAATTGTTCTTCATCTTGTAACGAAACAATCGCATTGACAATGTGATTGTTTCGGTGAATCTGCTGAAGATAAGCACGCATGACTTCTTCACACGATACGGTTCTTTGATGAATCAGTTTAGATAGCTCTATCGCTGATAAGGAGGTAATGTTTCTGTCGGACATGTCAAATTTCTATGAAATAAAGTAGATTCTACTTAATTCGACTATACCAATTTAATTGAGTCAGAGGCTCATCTCTTGTTTAACCTCAATTTCTTACATCGGCAGTAAAATGAATAATCTATGTCATCCAAATCTTTTACTTCCGCCCTAACTAAAGAAGAAATCTGGTGGGCACCACTGAAGAATCGTGTTTTTACGATGCTATGGCTTGCGTGGATGACTTCCAATATCTGTATGTGGATGAATGATGTCGCAGCTTCTTGGATGATGACTGATTTAGCTGCATCTCCAACATTGATTGCTCTCATTCAAACGGCTTCTAATTTACCGGTCTTTTTACTAGGCTTACCTAGTGGGGCTTTTGCAGATATTTTGAATCGAAAAAAGTACTTTATGGCAACCCAGATTTGGATTGCTTTAAATGCTGCGGTGCTATGTTTTATGACTTTCACCAATTCACTCAACGCACCATTATTATTATTTTTAACCTTTACCAATGGTATCGGTCTTGCTATGCGCTGGCCTGTCTTCGCCGCGATCGTGCCAGATATTGTCAAACGCGAGCAACTTCCCTCGGCACTTGCTCTTAACGGTGTGGCAATGAACGCCTCTCGTATTATTGGGCCACTCGTGGCAGGTGCTTTAATTGCGAGCGCTGGCACAGAGTATGTATTCGCCCTCAATATGGTGCTTTCTTTAGGTTGTACGGTCCTCATTTGGCGCTGGAAATATACATCGAACGTTTCACCTCTTCCAGGTGAGCGATTTTTAGGTGCTATCCGCGTTGGGATTCAATACGTAAAATCCTCCGCACGGATGCGTGCTGTTTTACTTCGAGTTTTTATCTTTTTTGTCCAATCATCAGCGTTAATGGCTCTTTTACCGGTAATTGCTAAAGACCATTTCAATGGTGATGCAAAAACTTTTACTATCTTACTTTCTTGTCTTGGATTTGGGGCAATTGTGGCTGCCTCACAATTACCGCGACTGCGTAATCGCTTCGATAGAAACCAATTAGTCCCCATCAGCCAAATTTTGCAAGCAGTCGCCTCAATTGGCGTGGTTCTAGCTCCTTCTTTATGGTTGGCTGCCATCATGATGATGTTAAGCGGTGGTTTTTGGATCTTGACAGCAAATTCTTTATCAATTTCTGCTCAACTTGCTCTCCCAAGTTGGATTAGAGCGAGAGGGATGTCTATTTTTCAGATGTCATTAATGGGAGGAAGCGCCATTGGCGCCGCCATTTGGGGGAAACTCACGACTCACACAAGTGTTACTTTTAGTGTCATTTGCGGATCCATCTTTGGCATCATGGCAGTGATGTTAACCAAACACCTAAAGATCGAGGGTGGCACTGAGGAGGATATGACGCCGGTATGTCCGATTGAACATCCGATTCCCGATCGTGATATTGATCCTGAAGCTGGTCCCGTGATGATTTCTTTGGAATACAAAATTGGGGTTGAGAACATTGCAGCATTTAAAGAGGTGATGCAGCGTTCGCGTGATGCGCGCTTACGTCAAGGCGCCATGTCATGGAGTCTGTTTGAAGATGCAGAAAAAGTCGGGATGATGGTTGAAAATTTTGTCTTTGAAACTTGGGCTGATTATTTAAGACGTTTCGATCGTTTTACTACGAATGACCTTAATCTTCAAGAAGAGCGCTATCAATATCATGTGGGTTCAAAAGATCCGAAAATTACTCGGCGAGTTGCTACCTCTTTTTCTGAGAGTTCCTAAACGATTCGTTCAGCTTTAATTAGTTTTTTTGTTTGGCTAACTTAGCAAGATGTGCCATGTGAACATCGTCTTCAAGCTCACTTTTTTCTAATTGATCTAAAACTGCTAAACGATCCTCTTCTTGACGATTTTGACTTAATTTGAGTTTTCCGACCATGGATTCAATCGCAATTTCTAAGCCGCACAAAACTGAAATCATTGCATCTGTGTAGTCTCGAGGTGCATCACTTACCTGCCACTCTGATCCACGCTGCGGCTCATGCCAGTTCGTTACGTTTTCTACATGGGTTCTTATCCAAGTCTTATCTTCCTTGAGAGAGATTTTTCCTCGCACATGAACCACGGAATAATTCCATGTAGGTACGACCTTGCCAGACTCTTTTTTGGTCGGATACCAACTAGGGGTAATATAGGACTGCGGGCCTTGAAACACCACCAGAACATCCACACTCCCCGAACTTTTTAAAAAAGCATATAAAGGATTTACTTTTGGGATATGCGCTTCCAAAACACCCTCTTTATAAAAAAAAGGTAAATGATTGACTTCTGAAACGCCCTGTTCAACGGTGACTAATAGTCCTAATGGATGTGCTTGAAGGATGGGCAACAAAATTTCAAGGCGCTCTTCCTTAAAATGCTGTGGTAAATACATCTTTATTTCCTAAAGGGTATATTAATAACAATGTGTTTTCAATATACCCCATCTGCAATCTATAACCAATGGATTTTCTTAAAGCGTCTAAATAAGAGGAAACAGCCTCCAAAAATAACCCCTAAAGCCATCGGATATCCAAACTGCCACTGCAACTCGGGCATTGCTTCAAAGTTCATTCCCCAAATTCCGGCGAAGGAAGTGGCTAGTCCAAAAATACCTGCCCATGCAGCGAGTCGTTTGGTAATTTCAGTTTCATCAATGGTGACTAATGAAAGATTTACCTGAATCAATTGCGATAAGGCACTTTCTAATGTATCGATACGATCTACAACGCGCTTTAAGTGATCTTGTAAATCACGGAAATATTCGTTTAACTCTCCACCCTCAAGAACAGCAGGTAATCTTCCACCACTAAAATTGGCAAATTTTTCAAGTAAGGGAACACATGCATGTTTTAATGTCGATACTTTACGTTTCATGTAGTACAAAGTTTCTACATTAGTACGCCCTTTTACTTTAGTTTTGGTGAACACGTCTTCTTCAACGAGATCTAACTCTAACTCCATCTCATTCAGAACTTCAAAGTAATGATCCACAACATAATCTACTAGCGCATATAAAACGTATCTTGAACCTAGTTTCAGAAGATGGGGCTCTTTTTCACAACGCGCTCTTACGCCCAAGAAGTCCTGTGGGCTATTCTTACGGATTGATAAAATAAAGTTTTTACCTGTAAAAATATCTAACTCACCAATTTGTAGTTCTTTATCGGGGAGTAAGGTAATTAAATGCGCTACAGAAAAGAGAACATCTCCATATTCTTCTTTTTTAGGTCGTTGATTGCTATGGCGAACATCTTGAATCGCTAAATCATGCAAGTCAAACTCCTCTTGCATCATCTTAATTTCATCATCGCCTGGATCTTTTAAAGCAACCCAAACAAATACATTTTCTTTCTTTAAGTACTCGCTAACATCAGCGAATGTAATATCAGCTAACTTATAGCCATCTTTGTATGCAACGCAATTAACTAACATAAAAAAATCCTTTACAGTTTCCTGTAAAGGATTTTAATCAGTCTTTACGAAAGATTTAAGACAGTACTTAGGCTTTAGCAGCGAAGGCACTGCACCAGCCATTACCAGCAACTTGCTTACCTGGGAAAATTTGGCAACCACCAGCTGCTGATCCAGCAGCACCTTTGTATAACGAGCAACCTGTGCACTTTTGAGTGGCTTTATGCTTTGGATATTTAGCAGCATCAACTTTTGTTGTGTCAGCTTTATATCCTAAACCAACGGCTTGTGGATCTGTTTCAGGGAGCATTGGATCTGCTGCAAATGCTGTTCCAGCTGATGCTACTGCTAAGCTAGAAGCAGACAAAATAATGAATTGGCGACGATTGGTTTTCATTGCGTTCCTTTCAAAGGGGTTTTAATTAAATCTAATTTAAAGCATAAATGATAATAGTTATTTCTGTAAATTTTTCACAAGTGATTGTTTTTATTGTATTTTTAAATGAAAATGATTCTCAATAAAATTTTATCCTCTTATTTATATCGACTTCCTAATAAGGATAAGAATTCACGACGTAAATTTGGGTCTTTTAAGAAAGTCCCGCGCATCACACTGTTAAGCATCTTCGCATCAGAGTCCTTCACGCCGCGCCATTGCATACATAAATGATCTGCATCCATTACGACTGCTAAACCGAGTGGTTTCATTTTTTCTTCTAAGACATCTGCCAACTGAATCACTGCTTCTTCTTGGATTTGTGGTCTGCCCATAATCCATTCTGTCATGCGTGCATATTTAGACAAACCTATCAAATTACTGTCTTTATTGGGTAAAACTCCAATCCAAACTTTACCCATAATCGGACATAAATGGTGAGAGCATGCGCTTCTGACAGCTATGGGTCCAATCACCATAAGTTCGTTCAATTGGGAAACATTAGGAAATTCCGTTAATGTTGGCATCGGCAAATAACGACCAGCGAATACTTCTTTGATAAACATTTTGGCAACACGATTCGCCGTGTCTTGCGTATTATGATCACCCTCGGTATCAATCACAAGGCTATCAAGAACCTCTTTCATTTTATCTTTGACCTCAGCAAAAATGGCATCAATTTCGCCAGGCTCTAGATATTCGGAAATATTATCATTTGCATGAAAACGAACTTGCGCTTTTTTGAGTCGTTCACGAATTTTTACGGAAACAGGAATACCTACATCTTCAGCAACTGGGTTTTCTTTTTTTGAACTCATATTAAATATTAAAAATTATGATTTATTGATTGTCGCAGTAAATGTATAAATTTTCTGACGATGCCATTTTTTACTTTTTCTGACCAATTTTGCCTTCAGTGCCGTTCATTAATTTCTGGATATTGGATTGATGTCGCCAAATCAACAATATGCCAATGCCCAAAACTGCCATACAGACATCAAGAGGAACGGTCTTATTGGTAAAAAAGAGAAAGTAAGCATACAACGGTGCAAAAATAGCAGTAGTTAATGCGGCTAAGGATGAATAACGAAAAAAGAAGGCAATAATCAACCAAGTACTTAAAGCGGCCAAGCCTAAAATCCAATGGATCCCGAATAAAACCCCGGCAGCAGTCGCAACTCCTTTACCGCCTTTGAAGCGATGAAAAATAGGAAATACGTGTCCTAAAAAGACAGCGAAGGCTACCCAAGCAATGACCCAATACATTTGGTCTTGGCTCTCGGAAAAACTCTTAGCAATCACCACGGCGACAAAACCTTTGAGAGCGTCGCCAAGTAAAGTCAAAATCGCTGCTTTTTTATTGCCGGTTCGAAGAACATTTGTGGCTCCAGGATTGCCAGATCCATAAGAATAAGGATTAGGTAAGCCCATGACTTTACTTACCAATACTGCAAAAGAAATCGATCCTAAAATGTAGGCGCCAATAATGAGCGCTATAGCCAACCATGTTGTCATATCATCCTCTAGGGTGATGTTGTTGATGAATATTTTTTAAACGCTCTCTTGCAATATGCGTATAGATTTGTGTCGTGGATATATCCGCATGCCCTAATAATAATTGAACTACGCGTAAGTCTGCTCCATGATTGAGTAAATGGGTAGCAAAAGCATGTCTTAAGGTGTGGGGAGACAAATGCCCCTGAATACCAGCAATCACAGCATATCTTTTGATGACATACCAAAATGCCTGGCGCGTTAAGCAATTGGCTGTATGTCGACCAATAAATAAATATTCACTCGTTTGCTGTGCCAGTAGACTCGGTCTTGCTTGCTCGAGATATTGCTGTATCCAATTTGCCGCTTCACCACCAAATGGGACTAGGCGCTCTTTATTTCCTTTACCACCAATAATATGAATAATCCCTTCATTTAATCGTAAATGAATGAGCTTGAGGTGAATGATTTCAGAAACTCTTAACCCACTGGCATACATGAGCTCGATCATGGCACGATCTCGTAATCCTAAGTCCTCTTCAATATTGGGCGCATTGATTAATGCTTCAATCTGGGACTCGGTCATACTCGTCGGAAATCGCATAGCTTGTTTCGCTGCTCTTAAATTGATGCAGGGATCTTCCAATAATAAATTTTGCCGAATCATATAACGAAAAAATCGTTTTAGAACAGTTAACCGTCGGTTGGCAGATGTGGCTTTATCGGCTCTTCTTTTTGCCATAAAGTCGGTGATTTCAACGGTGGTGGATTGAAGAATATTTTTTTGATATGCCTTCTCCAACCACTGCGCAAAAATCTCTAAATCACTTCGATACGCTTCCAATGTATTTTTTGATAAGCCATCTTCCAACCAAAGAGCATCTATAAAGCCACCAATGTATTGTGTGCTTTGCCGTAAAATAGGCGATTGTTCATTGATTTTATTCATCGACCCTACCATTTTCTTTTGAATACCGCCTTTATACTTCTCCCTGATTTTATGCTGATTTTATTGGCATGGTGTTTGAATCGCTATACCTTTATTAATCAATCGATTTGGGAAGGTACAGAAAAATTAGTTTATTGGGTCTTATTTCCTTGCCTATTATTTAATTCCGCAATCAATGCCAAACTGGTATGGGCTGATAATTTTTTAATGTTGTTACTTTTAGCTGTATGCATGAGTGTGATGGCTCTTCTAGCCTACTGCGCACGGTGGTTATTTAAGCCTGATCCAATCAATCTTGTGTCAGGTATTCAAACGACTTTTCGATTTAATACCTATATTGTTTTAGCAGTAGCAACGCGCGTATTAGATGCTCCAGGTCTAGAACTCATGGCAATCACGATTGCTTGTCTAGTTCCGATCTCGAATGCTTTATCCGTTTATAGCCTTGCTCATCGCTCAGGTCAAAACACTTTATGGGAGATCATTAAAAACCCTTTTGTGATTGCTACTACTGCAGGTTTACTCTTGAATTTTCTAGGGGTTCATTTGCCAGAAATGGTGCAACTGAATGTCTCTCGCCTGGGGAATGCATCTGTTCCTTTAGGTTTACTTTGCGTTGGCGCAAGTCTGCGGTGGGTCAGTACCAAGAGTGATGGTGTACTTGTCATGTACTGGACGTTTTTAAAACTGATGGCACTTCCAGCACTTACTTTCTTGGGTGCAAATCTACTTCATTTGCCCCCGGAGCAAAAGTTCAATGCGGTTCTCTTTGCCTGTATGCCGACTGCCAATAGTGCTTTTGTTCTGGCAAGTCGCATGGGTGGTAACGGTTCCATCGTGGCCGTTACCATTTCTTTGATGACTCTTTTAGCGGCAGTAACGATTCCGTTCTGGATCTATCTCGCCAAATAAGCTTTAATCTCTAAAGTTATTGAAGTTCAGTGGCGACTCAGGTACCTCTTTACGCAGAAGCGCCATGGTGGCCTGTAAGTCATCTCGTTTGGTTCCAGTGACTCGAACTGCATCACCTTGAATACTGCCCTGAACTTTGATCTTGCTATCCTTAATTACTCGAATGATTTTTTTGGCTAAATCACCTTGAATGCCTTTTTGAATCTCTACTACCTGCTTGATTTTATCGCCAGAAATTTTATCTTTTTTCCCATCTTTTAAAAAACGTACGTCCACCTGACGTTTTGCCATTTTATTGAGCAAGACATCTTTGACTTGAGCTAATTTAAAGTCATCATCAGCAAACATGGTGAGCTCTTGTTCTTTAAGCTCAACCCTTGCATCCGAGCCTTTAAAATCAAAGCGTGTCGAAATCTCTTTATTAGCTTGTTCTAAGGCATTTTTTACTTCAACCATATCTGGTTCTGAAACGACATCGAATGATGGCATCGAAATTCTCCTTCTGTAAATGAATTCAGTAATAATATCTCTCTGTGCAGATATTATTCAATTTTCCTCTCAAATCGTTGAATTCTTTTGGTTTTGATGTCAAAGCAAAAGAATTTGTTCGTATACATCATACTCAAGATCTGCTTGAAGCCTTGGAGTATGCCACTACCCAGCAAATGCCTTTCCAGGTTCTCGGGGGTGGTAGTAATGTTCTTTTAAAAGAAGATTTACCGGGTCTGACAATCCATCTTGAGTTACTGGGGAAGTCGATCATCCACCAATCCACCACCCATACCTTGATCGATGTCGCTGCTGGAGAAAACTGGCATGAGTTTGTGGCCTGGACTTTAGAGAATAATTGTCCAGGTCTTGAAAATCTGGCCTTAATCCCAGGAACCTGTGGGGCTGCACCGATTCAGAACATTGGTGCGTATGGTACAGAAGTCGCAACTTGGATTGATTCTGTTGAAGTTCTTGATCTACATCACTTAGATGATGATCAAGCTTGGCAAACCTTGTCTCGTCAAGATTGTCGATTTACCTATCGGCATAGTATTTTTAAAGAATACCCTAAGCGCTATATCGTGACGCAAGTGCGCTTTGCGATTCCAAAAACTTGGCAAGCCAATCTTCAATATGCTGAACTTGCCAATTTTTTCTTGCATCAACCCAATCCTTCAGCAGAAGATATTTTTAAGGCCGTTTGTCAGATACGATATAACAAACTTCCTAATCCTGAGTCCTTAGGTAATGCGGGTAGTTTTTTTCATAACCCGCAAGTCAATCAAGCAACTTACATCGACCTAAAAGAAAAGTTTCCGCAACTGATTGCGTATCCGGGTGAGGCTGTGAATGGCCAAACCCTCTATAAGTTGGCGGCAGGATGGATGATCGATCAATGTGGCTTCAAGGGTTTTCGTCAAGGCAATGTCGGTGTCTACGAAAAACAAGCTCTTGTTTTAGTCAATCATGGCAATGGTACCGGCCAAGAGATGCTGGCATTAGCAAGCCTCATTAAAGAAAAAATCCACGCGGTTTATGGCGTGGATTTAACTCAAGAACCGATTTTGATGCCTGATTTTGATGCCTAGTGGATAGGCGGATTACTTAAGCATAGTTTGCTGCAGCAAAATCCCAATTTACGAGATTCCAAAAAGACTCTACATATTTTGGACGTGCATTGCGGTAATCAACGTAGTAAGCATGTTCCCATACGTCACAAGTTAATAATGGCTTTGCATCTGTTGTGAGTGGTGTACCTGCATTGCTTGTAGATACTAAATCTAAGCTACCGTCTGCTTTTTTCACTAACCAAGCCCAACCAGAACCAAATGTACCAACAGCACATTTTGTGAACTCTTCTTTAAACTTGTCAAATGAACCCCATTTGGCATTGATAGCATCTGCTAATGCACCAGTGGGTGCGCCACCGCCTTGTGGCTTAAGACCCATCCAATAAAAAGTGTGGTTCCATACTTGTGCTGCATTGTTAAAAATACCGCCACTGGATTTTTTAACGATTTCTTCCAAACTCAAATTCTCAAACTCTGTACCTTTTTGTAAATTATTGAGGTTCGTTACATAAGTCTGATGATGTTTGCCATAGTGAAACTCTAAAGTTTCTTTTGAGATATGTGGCGCTAAAGCGTCTAATGCGTATGGTAGTGTGGGTAATGCGTGTTCCATGTCTTCTCCTAGGGGTTAAATCAATCAATTAATCAAATCATTTTAAGCAGATATTTTGAAGCTTGCATTTTTTTACAATTATGACAGTTTTAACTGTTTATTCATCTGTTGATGGTTGAATGGTCTTGAGGGTCAATTGCGCACTTCCTTTTGCCATCGCCACAGTATAGGTTTTTTCCGTTTGTAAATCTTTTGGGTCACGCACTGCCACAGTCTCATCCAAAATCAGTGAGTAACCTCTCTCTAAAGTTCGTTGTGGGCTTAATGTTTCAATCTGAAACAAATAGTGCTCCTGTTGCTGACGCCAGTAACGGAGTTTTTCTTGCCAAACCCTCATCAGACGCTCTTGTAATTGATTTTGTCGCTGACGCATTTGAGTTGGATTTGGTATGGCGTGTTGCAGGCGCAAACTCAACTGATCAATACGCTGTGCTTCACGATCTAACTTTTGCCTCATCATGCGTTGCATGAAATCGGCATATCCTTGGATTTGGCGCAGTAACTCCAAACGGTCAGGGGTCGCCATCTCTGCGGCAGCTGTCGGGGTAGGAGCTCGTAAATCACTCACAAAATCAGCGATGGTGAAATCTGTTTCATGACCAACACCGGAAATAATGGGAATCGTGGAACTAGCAATGGCATAGGCTAACTGCTCATCATTAAACGCCCAGAGATCTTCAATGCTGCCACCACCTCTGACCAATAAAATAACATCGACCAAATTACTTTTTTGGGCTTGGGCAAGTGCTTTTATCATGCCCGGTGCTGCTTCTGGTCCTTGGACAAGACTTGGGTAAATAATGACGGGGATATGGCTTGCTCTTCTTGCTAGGGTGGTGAGTACATCTTTTAACGCAGCCGCCTGAGTAGATGTAATGATGCCGATGGCTTTTGGATGGAGGGGGATATCTTTTTTCTGAGAAACATCAAAGAGCCCTTCTTTTTCTAGCTTAGCCTTCAGTTTCATGAAAGCCTCAAACAATGCTCCCGCTCCAGCTTTGCGCATTTGCTGCACAGTCAACTGCATATCGCCTCTGGCAGCATAAAAACCTACTTGCGCAGCAACTTCGACCTGATCACCATCTTTTGGCTGAAAATCAACGGAATAGTTCCTGCCCTTGAACATCACCCCATTAATTTGACTTTGCTCATCTTTTAATTTGAAATACCAATGGCCGCTTGGATAACTCTTAAAGTTTGAGATCTCCCCTCTTACCCAAAGTGTATCGAAAGAGGCATTGATCAGGCCTGATATTGCCTCGTTCAATTGGCCAACCGTGAGGATTTCGCTATTTAATTCCATGTTTTTAATGAGTAAATGTTGATTTTATAGGGGTTTTAAAGGAGAAAATGTCCACAGCCTTTGAAAATACAAGGGATGTGAAAATTAAAATTGACATCAATTTGTATTAACATGGTAAGTGATTGTTTTTAAATAGTATTTGTTTTTTGGTAAGTTTCTTCTACCACCGATTTATGACATCTTCAAGGATTAATTTTTTTTTATTTAAAAGTTTTGCACAGGGTTATCCACAGATAAATCGATTAAAGTGTAAGTATGTTAACAATTATTTCAGCTTCCGGGTGGACCATCTGGCCACTCCTTTTTATTTCCATGATTGGTCTTGCAATTATCTTGGAGAGACTCTGGTTTTTGAGAAAAATCAAACTTTCTCCTAACGAAGATTTAGAGCAAGCACTCACCTATTTAAGAAAAATTCATGTAGGACAAACTCTACAATCTTCTGAATTAGAGGATTTAGGACGCTCATCACCCCTAGGTAATATCCTTTCTCAAGGACTTGCTGCTTTTATGAGCAAAGCTGGTCAATTGCAATGTTTAGATCTGATGCGGGATACGGCATCGCCGATATTAGTTCGTCTGAATCAATATCTCAGTACACTCGCCACTATAGCCACTATAGCCCCGCTGATGGGATTGTTTGGTACGGTGCTTGGCATGATTGAAATTTTTGGTAGTCAAGGAACGAGTGGCTCCCCTCAGCAATTAGCGCAGGGTATTTCGATGGCTTTATACAATACCGCTTTTGGACTCCTGATTGCGATTCCAGCCATCGCAGGTTGGCGTTATTTACGCAATTTAGCCGATGCTCGGGCACATGAGCTCAATGAGGCTACGCGAGTGCTCTTGAAAAACATGTTTCCTCAATAATGCTCGAACATCGTCCTCTTCTCGAAAGTCCTAAAACTAACGATGTGGATCGTCTAGATATTGCTTATCTCGCTCCAGAAATTAATTTAATTCCTTTTATTGATGTGCTCTTAGTTATCTTGATTTTTTTGATGATTTCAACGACCTTCACTCAGTATCAAGAACTGTCTATTACTTTACCGAGTGTTGCTGGTGAAAGTTCTGCTAGTAGTGTGAAAGAAATTCGGGTAGCGGTAAGCCGTGATGGTAAGTACGCTTTAAATGGTAATGTGGTGGAAACCACCGCCTTAGCAGAAAAAATAAGTTTGATTAAAAATCAAGCCATGCAAAATAATGAAGCCAATCTAGATTCCCTCAGGGTTGTTATCTCAGCTGACGCTAAAGCGTCTCATCAATCGGTGATGCAAATACTCGAAATCGCCAGTCAAGCTGGGTTGAACAATATTGTTTTTGCAACTCAAGATACTCAGGCCACTCCTAAAAAAAGGTAAGCAGAACTTATGCAACTGCAAGCTCCTCAGTTTTGGGAATCAAAAGGTCTTTTCTCCCTCTTTCTTTGGCCACTTTCTCTGATCTATGGGTTTGTCATTGCTGTCAGACATTTACTTTTCAACATGAAGGTGTTAAGGAGTCAACGGTTGCCTGTGCCAGTCATCTTTGTGGGTAACCTGCGCGTGGGGGGCACTGGTAAAACACCATGTGTGATTGCTTTAGCCAAAGCCCTGCAGCAAAAAGGATTTCAGCCAGGAGTGATTACGCGTGGTTATCGTTCACAACTCAGTGGTGATGAA
>Ga0209087_1000799_pt1 | contig 19409 bp, 20 predicted proteins | sample S_130805_EF_Meta_FD_187321 | JGI IMG/M metagenome (GOLD analysis project Ga0209087, IMG submission 187321) | Freshwater microbial communities from Lake Simoncouche, Canada to study carbon cycling - S_130805_EF_MetaG (SPAdes) (version 2) | ecosystem: Environmental > Aquatic > Freshwater > Lake ... | reverse complement strand
TTCAATAGAAGGTTGTAAAGCGAAGGGCGATCAAAGACCGTGAAAATCAACGATCCAGCAATGCCCCTCTTGCCTCTAGAGAAGGAACGTGGGTTTGGGGATCCCATGGTGTAGATAGGTGCTTTCTCTCTGGTTACAGAGTATGTAATACCAGAAAGGGTACCAATGACAACATTGTCAAAGCAGCAAACTATATCTGCACCAGAAAATGTTGTGTAAGTGTCAGTGAAACGACCTATTTGGTTCGTTGCACTCGACTGTGATGCCGGCATTTGGTTCTCCTTGCCGCGAACTTTTAAGTCCGCATCTTAAGGTTAAAGTTAACTATAGTTGTACAGATACTCGAACTTCGATGTTACGAAGTTCGAAAGCTGGCTGGAGAACAAGGTCAATAATTGCCTTGTTTTCTATGCCAACATAAGTGACCGTGAAATCACTAGCAAGTAGTGCGCCCATTTGCTGCATTCCACGGAGGCCTGATGTAACAGCAGTCTCTAATGCGTTTCTAGTTGCAGTACTCGCTGCCTCACCAATAAACTTGTGAGAGATTTGACGAATCAACAACACTGCATCATAAACAATCCTGAGAGTAGTGAGTCTTCTGTAGTCGGAACCATCTTTAGCAAACGTCTGCCCATCGATCCAGTTTGGAACCCTATTAAAGTTCAAAGCTACCGGAACAACACCCTTGTCTACAAGGTTTGACTGTACGCTCCTAGTTGGGTTGTATCTAACCCTCTGAATATTGAATATAGTTTTTGCTGTAGGAGCTGACCATGAATCAAGCTTCGTGATAGCACCTGCATAGCTAGCTGCACCGTTTGCGAAACCGAAATTAATATACTGGTTGTAGCGTAGCGGCTCAATTTCTGTCGCTACGATAGAAACATATTGACCAAGCATAGCCTCGTCTGATCCACCATTCCTATCAACAAGGTTGCTAAGAGCAAGATGCGATACCACCTGAGCGGGGGTCATGCCACCATCAACAGTTGAAGAGGCAACATATGGCTTAATACCTATGACGCCAAAGCATGGGTGTGAATCAGCGGTGATTCGGGCGCATTCTTCAGCGACCTTATATGCAAAGCTGTTAGTGCTAACAGCAGAGTTATCTGCATAGAAACCATACTTGAGATCATCATCTCCAGGTGTAGCTGGGCTCTGGAAATCATTTGGACCAGACCCCCTACCCCAAGCAACGATAACGTCTGCACGGGCTACTTCTGCTGCAGCAAATGCGTCAACAAAAAGGTCGGTACCTGCATAGCCGGCGCTTGAAATCGTTCCATTTGTATAGTTATAAACTGTATTAGCTGGTAACGCTATGCATGTAATGAAAGATGCCCCAGCCCTCTGCGCTTCGATATAGCCCCTATGAAGGTCTGAACCAATGCCAAAGAAGTCGATTACTTGCTGTTCGGTGCTAGGGTTGACAGGATCAAGATCCGCAACATCAGAAGAACGGTCTACCGTTGCTGGGTAAGCCGGATCGTTGAAGGCATCTGTGCCTACTGTGTTCGGTGTAGCTTTTTCGGTTGCTGATTTTCTGCGACCGATAATAGCTATACGTGGACCGATTGGAATATCTGTCCTAGATACGCCGAGAAATTGGTCCTTAATAACTAGATTAACGCCTGGGAGTGCCACTGATTATACCTCCGTGTACGGATTGATAGAAGAAGAAAATTAAATCTAATCTATTAGTAACTTATATGCTGAACAACTTTAGTTTTGGACTTCGCATTTTATATAGCTTATACCACAAATATTTTTGTGTGGTCATACTGATCAATTTGCGCAAACCATGCTGCCTTAGAATCTCTTTAAGTCCGGGTCAATCGTGCTGGCAGCAATGACTGGATCAATGGGCCACCCCGAAGCGGCGAGATCAGCAAAGACCGTTTCAGGGGTAGAAACTAGATCGTCAAAAGAGATTGTTGTTATTTCAATATTTGGGTCACTAGCAGCAAGAGCCAAGCCGACTTCATATTCAGAGATTTGCTTCTCTGGGAATGGAGTACCGAAAGACTTTTCCCACGACAAGATCATTTCTTGAGTGTTTCTTCTGGTGACAATCATTTTGCATGGTGGCATTGATTCTGTTGTAAGGAGATTTGCAACAGTCGCTTTTGTCAACCCATTTTCGGGTACGAGCGGAAGCCACTCAGAGAATGAGCGAAGAGGAAAGTATGGAGGGTAATAGCCATTCGGATTAGGGTCGTGTGTTTCGTCAACCTCTTTGTTTCTGATTATTTGTTCTGCCTCAAGGCTGTAATAGCCGACAAGGGTTTCCGAGGCGGTTAAGCAGGCATGCATGAGGCTGCTTGTCCCTGTTCGATACATTCCTGCGATGATGTAGATCATTTTATAATCACCGAAACCGCCCATCCTGTACCAAATGTCGTACCAGTCGTTGTTCTGGTTCCTGTGGCATTTTGATTTGCCAAAGAGATATATCCAGAACGATGACGTTCGTTACTAAAGGAAGTCGTAAAGTTTGGATCGAAGAAATCGGCGTGCAACTCTGGATACGGCGAACCAGAAGCAGAAGTATAAAAGCCGCCAATCCACAAACTCCCGTTACCCGTCGGGGTTATTGTCGGCACGTCTATAGTGCTTGCAGCAGTTGCAGTTGCAGTTTGAATACTGTCGTAAGCCGTGGCATTTGCTACAGAGTAAATGATTGCACTTGTAAAACTCGTGCTTGTAAATGAGAAGGAATAAGTGGACCCCTCTGATGCGGCGGTTCTTGTGTAAACATGATATTTCCTATTTCCATTACTTAGTGAAGCCTGGTTGGTCCATCCGGACGGTGGCGTAATGGTTCCAGTTCCGTTAGTGGCAAAGAATATGACCATAATGTCGCCATTTACAGTTCCTGAAGGTTTGTTGACTGTGATACCCGTACCACCAGTAACTCGCGCATCCGAATACGCTCTGACGTAGGCACCGGGAGAAACATCAACCGCAGTTGAAGCAGTTCCGTTACCTGCGCCATTAACTCCCCGTAACTGCAAAGAATAAACCTGTCGATTAGTCAGTCCAGTAATCCCAAAGCGAGCGTCAAGCCAACTGTAGCCATAAGATGAATACATAGCAGGCGTAATAGAAGTCCATGCTCCACTATCAAGTTGGTATTGATACTCCACTAGATCGCCACCATTAGTTGATCCGGCTGTAAATGCTGGCAACACAATCCCTGATGTGTAATGGGTATGTTTGACGGCTGTGGGCGCAGCGGGAACAGTGGCGACAGTGTTGTTGACTGCCATTGCAGCAACCAAACCCGATTCAGCAGAACTCAAGGTTCCTGTTTTTGTATAACTAGCTGCACCGCTAGCCACTTGGAAACCTGCATAGACATTTCGAGCGCCCGTTTCTCGGTGCATTTCTGTCATCCCGCTTGGAGCCGTAAGCGTGGTTGTGGCGCTATTTCCATCCGACATGAAATAAAGGATCGCATCAGCATTACCTGCGGCGGCAACAGCAGTTGATGTTGCAGATGTTGTTGAAAAGAAACTCGCTATAGAGGAAGCGTCGTGTTTGTAGGCACTTCTCAATACAAAAACACCAGCAGTAAAAGTATCGGCCACAATACCTGAAGCGGTATAAGTGGATTCCGATGCCGAGGCAACTCTCGTACATAGGCGCATGATGGTAGTGGTTGATCCTTCGCCCATGCCATCGGAGGTAATTTGCTGCCGAACCCATCCATCAGGTACAGCCGTGGGATAGTTACCCGACTTGTAATCAATCGTGTAACGCTCAAATAGAACTAAATAATCTCCCGCCAAAATGGGATTAGAAAAAGATGCCTGAGTAATACTCCAAGACGAAGCCGAAGTACCCGTAGTAACTGACTTACTTGCAAAAGTAATACCAGAAGCAACTTCAAGGAAACCTGAGGCAACGATTCCCAGAATACTAGGCACTTAAATCACCTACAAGAATATAGTTGTTCGTGGAAGTGCAAATAAGTGTTGCAGCAGAATACTGTGCTCTAAACTTCTTCCCCGGAGTTGCGTTTGTTGTTGCCGTTCCAGCCACAGTCACTTGGCCTGATCCTGTTTGAACCATGTCGATTCTCTGACCGGCAGAAAGACCAATTCCGGTGTTTACATTGAGAGTCATTGCAGTAGAGCTATTATTGAGAAGAAGAATCTTTCCGTTATCCCCGGAAACTACAGCGTAAGCATTAGTTGTGATTGTAGGAGTAGAAACTGTTTGAGCAGTTGTCCAGTCTCCGGCTGCTCCCTGACTCCCTTGAGTTCCAGTCGCGCCTGTCGCTCCGGTTGGGCCCGTAACGGTGGAAGCTGCGCCTGTCGCTCCGGTTGGGCCCGTAACGGTGGAAGCTGCGCCTGTGGCTCCTGTCGGACCTGTGACAGTAGAGGCAGCGCCCGTGGCCCCAGTCGGACCTGTAACCGTGGAAGCTGCGCCAGTTGCTCCAGAAGGACCAGTAGGGCCAGTCACCACTGACGCGGCGCCAGTAGGGCCAGTTGGGCCTGTCGGACCAGGAGGATTTCCCGAAGTTAAGACACCATCGCTAATTGTAGTTTTTTTTGTTTTACCATTCTGAACAACTATGATAAATTCATCGCCGGTCAATTCGCCGGCACTAGGTAGAGCAGTTATAGGTTTTCTATACATTCGATCTACTCCACCGTTATGCCGAACTCATCGTCGGATGGTTCAATAGATATGACAAGACCATCTTCAGTTATTAGTACCCACTCATCAGGAGTATCCCCAAATTCATCTACTATACGCACTGCAAAAAAAGACGACGGCGTTGCGTGATATGGTGTTGCACTGTACACCAATTGTGCGCCAAATTCATCCACTATACTCACTGCAAAATCAGGCGATGGCGTTACGTCACTTGGTGTTGCGTCAGTTGCAAAGAGCACAGATTGATAGTCATCTTGTATGTTTATTATCACTTAAGTTATCCATCTACTGTATTCGTGCCGAGATACTGCCTTACATTTAGGATAATCTCTTCTATTTTAGCTATCTCTGTTGCCCTAAGCTTTTCTATTACCACTACGTAAGCAACGGCTCTTTTATCTATATCTTCCGCAAACCGTGACTGTTCATTATCTGGAGTCCTTCTACTGTAAAGTATCTCGGAGACCCCAAGCCTTTTAAATACTGGAGTGTACTCCAGCATAAAGTCCTCAAATGCCTCTATCACAGCTTCAGCTAGCTCTGGCCCGCCTTTACTTAGGGCCGAAAATATAATTAAGTTTTCAAATCTTTGACCTTGGACCAGATAGTTAACATCACCATCAGTAATTATTTCTTCCCTTACCCTCATTTTTGGTTCGTTTGCGTTTGGCTTCCTGAGCTCCAAAGAATAGACCATCATGCAATCTATATCCATATTTTTTATATTGTCAGAGGATTCAATCTCAGCTGCATCGAACTCGGGATTTGCTGTAGTAAAAGCGTAGCTTTGACTTTGCACGGGCTTGAATGGGATAAGGGGATTTCCATCTTCCCATAGCTTTTTCAGTAAAGCTATAAATTGCAAATAACTTAAGTTACTTTCAGCCCTGAGTGGCGCCTTAGGATACTTTAGTGGGGCTGATGGATTAATCGGGGAGTTAAATTCTAAGACCATATCATTCACCTGTTCCTGGGCCTACTTTAACCGTGAAGTAGATTTCACGTAAAGAAAAATAAGGCGTCAATACTAAATCTACATAAACAGTTCTATTCTCGTCGTCGCCTCTATATATATTAACGTTGAAACCTCTAATGTAATTAGAGGCCCTTATTGTGCTTAGGTAGTTTCTTACGGACTGCTGGAACTGTGCGTATTGTATAGTTCCAATATTCCTTTTACCTAAGGCTACAACCTGTTGACTTATCTTGCTTATTAACCTTAATGTAGATAGTGACCAGTAAGCACTCTGATCGTCTGCTGACGACTGAGGCCAACCATTAGCTAATGTGTTGTCTGTCGGTAAGAAGACTTCGTAAGAAAAACCACGGTTACCTAATGGAGTTAAAATAGCAGCATTAATTCTTTTACGCGAAAGTTCCCTAACCTCGTCTTTAGTAAACTTGTAACCAACCAAACTATTAACTCTCGGTATCCTCTTATGGATAATGCTTTGGTTAATATCTCTTGTAGCTAGTAGCGCTGCGGTAACGGCCGGCAATGAGGCGGAGTACTGTAGGTCGAGCTGCGGAACGTTGACAATAGCCTCGCCCGCAACGATCATGCCAAACTTTCCTATATCTTGACCATCCAATATATTTGTTTGGGTGTCATTTTTAAATAGGCTAATACCATAATGGTATTTTAGGACAGAAAAGATATTTTTAGTAGAATATGAATAACTAGTTCCATCGAAAACGGAAATTCTAGGATCTGACATAAGGCTTTCAGCAACGTTTGTGGCGTTAAATGATATCCTTGTCCCTATAATGCCAACAGAGACTGAACCAGTCTCCCTGTATCTTTGGAGGCAGTTGAATAACATTGGGGTTAAGAAATCAACATCTCCAGAATCGTAAAACGGCGCTTCTAGCGGCACGATTATTTCAGGAAAATCTTCTTGACGCAGCATTTCGTAAGTTAAATCTAATCTTTGAGAATACCTTTGGTAGAAAGTTAAATTATTAAAGTCTGGACGTTCCACCTTCCTAGCACCTTGATCGGTGTAATCAAAAGGCAAATACTCCGACATGGGAGCAGCTGCCACAAGCCAAATGTCCCTAGCGCCAGCGTTATAAGCTTCCAGCAACCCTCGGACCAAGGGGCTATCACCGTCTGCGCCAAGCTTGTTTAGAGTCTCCTGCATATTGACTACCCTATGCGGCGAGTTGAGCTCTAGCCCATTAGCATGACCTATGAGTACTATTCTATCGGTAAGCCCTATAGATAAGTCGTTGTAAAGTGGAGTCTCTCTTATCACGCCGTATGTAGATGGTGGATCTATTATTCTATTAGGTGCCCTAGTTGGTTCAATGACTTGGAAATCCTCATAGGATACCTGAACAACCCCATCTATTTCAGCTTCCCATTTCGCAGCGTACACGCCCGGCACCACAACATCCTCTATGTATTGACTGAATATATAAACGCCAGCACCAGGGTTTTGGAACTCCCCCGTCCACTCCTCGGGCGTTGCGCTATTGTCGTACAAGTATGGCCCGTAAAGGATTGCATTTACGTTTTTTACAATAGAAAACTTTACCTGAACAGGTTCGTAATACGACTGCGAAGAATCGAGGAATGTTTTGGTAAAAATTATAGAGTTGCCGTAAATGACTTCTTGCACTAGACGGGGCTTTCTTTAGTTGCACCAATAGACCAATATGATATTTTACCATTCTCTCCACGCATTGGAATGGCGCTTTCAACTATGTAGGTAACAGTATTATTTGGGTAATTTTCTATATTTTCGTATATGCGATCACCAGGAAGAGGGTTGACGTCGTGCCTCATATAATATACCATACTGGAGTTGAAGGCTAGTCCCTCAGTGTTTTCTTGTGCAGCGTTTTGCTTGCTGGACGCCGATATATGGCGTACTGTATGCTTTTCGAATATGTTTTTATATACGAACTTTTCGCCGTTAAACCTATTCTCGACCCGCTGCAAATAAATATTATGACCCCATTTTAGGAGTATAGAATCGAATTCCGATGATATGCTTGTCATAACCTTACATCCAGATTACCTTGGACCCTAGCAACATTATAAGCCATAGTATCTGTAGCGTCTATGTCCCTGATTTTCCTGACAGGTATTGGATTTAGTAATTTATCACCCTTAACTACACCACGGAAACCGCCACGTGAGCTAGAGGAAAGTATCTCGCCACGCAAAACAGAAGCTAACTCACACCACGAGTTGGCATTGCCTCTATTGAGGGACTTCGACCCAGATTTTGGCCTATTGACAGTCAGGTCGCCGAGTGTGAATGAGGTGACGAAACCAGAACTAACTGAATAGATTTTATCTAACGAGCATGCTGCAGCTGCCTTTATATACTCTATAGCAACAAAGGGTACTTCGGTAGGCTCCTCGTTCAAACCTAATAATTTATAAACCTCTTTAGAGAAATAGTGTATGTTTTCAGCTATCTCTACATTACCCGCGTCTGTGTATATTGCCGCAAGTTCATCCACGTCTATGTACATTGGGTCAAGGACACCGCAATAGGTGAGTTCTACGTCGCCAATCATGCTGTATTCTGTTGGCGTAGAAACGTTGTTTAAACCTGTTAACGTTTTTGCCAGTAAGATTCTATACTTATAATTTGGCTCAAAGTAAGTATACCCACTCCGATTGTATTGCGTAGATGTAGATGGAGTCGCTGCATCCGGATAGTGGTCTACGGACGGCAAGTCTACATACACTATAGGATCTGTGTCGTCTAGTGTTATCTCCGTAGACACATCAACCCATCTAGATGGTCCTTTTTTGATTTCCCTTTTTTGGACTTTTATGTGTGGGGAAGTTAGATACTCTTCTAATGGGGGAAAATTAAATGTGAGCTCTAATCTACCGTTATTCTCGTCTTCAAAAAGGTAGTAAGAATTATCTGCGGGATAGGAGGACACTAGGGAAAGAATAGTATTGTTAGTGCCATTATTTGTTGGAATGCTAAAGACAGAATCAGATATAGAATAATCTACAATTATCGGATCTGGATATACAAACTCCGGCATTGTGCTTGCATCTACGCTCAACGTTTGTGTTGCGAAAGTAAATGTTGAGTTAGCTAAAACGTTGTCTAGTACGTCCGTTAGGTTCGTTGCCGTAAACCGATATGGAGTATTGCTCTGAATGACGTCGTCAGAGAAGTAAAGATATAGTATTCTTGATATAGAATTATAGTCTCTAACTAGAGAGATGGTCTTAAAAGGGTTAGCTATAGATGATGGTGTGGCATCTGTGTTGAATAGCAAAAAACTAGCATTAAGTATGCTAGAGACTTTTACTGTAACGCCAAACTTGACCTTGACGTATACGTTAGTAACGGTATATTCTTCTATTAATTCAGCCACTTAAATCCCCTTGGAGAGCTTACAGCTATATAGTAAACAGGGGATGAGCTTTATGCCCATCCCCTGTTCAAGTACTAATTTAAAATTGCTATCAAGCTACAGTCTTGTTAAGCTCAACTTCGTATGCTCTAGCAAGGCTGACATTCTTAGCTGCAGTGATGCCTTCACCGTCACCCATCATGATGATGTCGTAACGCTCTTTCATCTTAAGAGCTTGAATGTCGCGACTTGGGTCGTTCCATCCATCGGTTGACATATCTTCCTTGACAAGGAGTACGCCAACCTCATTACGGTCGATGAGGAAAACATCTGACTTAGCCGCTGTAGCTCCACTCTTAGCGGTAAAGCTAACAAAAGGAGAGACAAGGACGTTCATACCAAGAGGTGCAGTAGCGTTAGCGGCTTGCTCTCTTGAGGTGGGACGCATGCTCCATGCTGGCCAGGGCTGATTATCCATACGGAACTCGTAGTTACGAGCGAAAACGCTCCACATGAGTGGGTGTAGAATAAAGTCAGTTGGGACATGATTTTCTGCCATGAGTACAGCAGCCATTTCGATAACGTCATCCCAGGTAATGGTCTTATTGGCTGCGCCAGTAGATCCAAGACCAGTGGTGTTATCGATAGCAGCATCATCATTGTCGAAAACTACCGTAGCAGCTCCAGCGAATCTCGAAAGAGCAATCTGCTCCTTGAGACGAGCCATTGCACGACCAGCGGCACGAACGTGAAGACCAACAATGTCCCAGAGGCTATCTGCGATAACTTCTTCGGTGAAGGCTACCTTCACACCTTTTTTGCTGACTTTACCTTCGATTTGCTTTGCAAATGCAAGAGCTTGTTCCGGGTATTCTTGTCCTTCGGGAATTTCATCTGCCTGGATTGCATTAACTGCGGGGAATTCTAATGAACGACCCTTCCCAAGACGCACAACCGAAAGAAGAGGAGTGACCAGTAATTGTGGTTCTGCCGCTTCCTTTAGAGTGCGAGAAATAACTTTGGGGAAAAGGATAGGAGCATCAGGAGAAGCAAAAGCTTCCTTTACTGTTACTCTGCGGTCATCATCGATGAAACCGTCCTCAGTTAGTACAGATTCCCAGGCGTCATAATTCGCGAGGAGTTCTTCTATTGGTTTTGCCATCTTAGGACTTTCCTCCTGTGTGCTTTCTTATTATAGAGTTAGGCTTACGCGAACGGCACCGACAACATTTGCGGTGTCAAGGTTTGAACGGATACCGAGCTTGCCACTATATGGACCAGATTTGGTAAGTTCATAAACTTCCTTAAGAGCTCCGGGATCCGAAGGAAGCTGCATGTAGGAAAGAAGACCATCGTCAAAGTTGGTAGCGAAATACTCAACCTCAATAACGGTACCTACTGCAAGGTAATGCGCATCAGTCCCCTTGGTAAACTTAACTGCACGGCCGAGTTTGTCGGCGCGAACAATGTCACCAGGGAGAAGATTTGCATTAACACCATTAACCAGTGGCCATTCAACATAGCCGCGGGTAATCCAACCAGCACCCTGTGAAGTTCCCTTATCGAATGGACGATAAAGGTCATACTGGGCACAGCCGATCGGGACAGTGCTGGCAGCGATTGTTACAGTCTCTTCATCACCAGCGACATTGGTGGGTGTAGCACCAGTCTCTAGATCGATTGTGTCTGCGTCGCCCCAGGTTTGGGTGGAACTAGTTCCATTAGCTGGAACAATTCGGGAGTCATCATTGCTGTCTTTTACGACAGAAAGGATAGTTCCCTTTGGAATTACAATCTCGAAACGATCATCTTCGTCATCGAGGTACCAAGTTGGCAGGGCAGGGTGGGGAAGTAAGTATGTCGCAGGAGCAATGCCCTCTGAGACTACAAAACGACCTGAACCTGTTTTACTACCAACCTTACGAAACTTTGCTAAACTCATTAAAGTTTCCTTTCATAAATAAGTTGATTAGGCTTTTCTTTTACCCATAAGGATATCAACAAAGAGTTGCTCAGCTCTTTCCCCGGTCGAAACCTGAGGCAAGGACTCTTCGATCTCTGTTGAAACGTTTGGCTCTTGGCCAACCGCGTACAGTGCCTCTTCTACAGCAAGGTCAGCGGGTGCTTTCCTAGCTTCAGTGCGAGGCATGGTTGCGAGATCACGGAGCGAATCGGCTAAAGAAGTTCCAGTCCTTGCGGAATGCTCTTCTATAGCTGAATCTCTTTCGTCATACTCGACAACACCTAGCGAAATCTTTGCATCGACAACTCGCTCCACAAGGGTGCGGTGAAGTGCTCGTTTAAGCTTAGTGTTTGTTCCTTCAAGTTCGAGAATCTTAGCCTGAAGATCGTTAATGTGTAGCTCATCTGTCTGTTCTTCGACAGTGAGTTCACTATCCTCGGCCTGTTCTCCATCCTGAATAACCGATTCTTCAGCGGCGGGTTCTTCGACCTCTTCGGTCTCGTCTTCCTCATCTGATTCACGGCTAATTGGTGCACCCTTAGAAGTCTCAGGATCAACGTCTTTTTTACCCGACTTTTCTTGACCTTCGGGACGTTCTCCCTCTTCTACCTCTTCGGACTGCTCCTCGTCAGCCACCTCTTCTTCTGCGGCTTCGTCTTCGAACTCTTCTGCTGAAGGATCCTCTAACTCTTCTGCGTCTTCGGGGGTGTCATCACTGACTTCTTCAGCTTCTTCTTCTACCTCGGTATCGGGATCTGCTGATAGATCTGTATTTAGGTTCTCGATAATATCGAGAATGTCATCTTCAAAATCTTCCATTTCGAACTCTGTGCTTTCTTTCAAAATGTCGGGGACTGGTCTGTCCGGTCCATTGGCTTTTCTCCATGCTTTAGCGATCTTTCGCTTAACAGCAGCAAGATCTTCCATTGGAATCTGGACTTTATTACCTCTAAAGCCTGATTGCCTAATAGCTGCAACGGCACGAGAGACTTGAGCTACTGTTTCTTTTTCGCTTAAGCTATCCCAAAGTCGAAGTTTCCAGGTAGATGGCCTTTCTGGAACTGGTACATAAGCAAAGGCTTCCGCAGGGAAATCCTCGCCACCTTCTCTTTTGGTTGCAGCCTCTTCTATTGAAGAAGACTCAGCCTTTTCTGTCGCCACTAAATTCTCCTCGGAGTTATTTTTAACACCATCTGCTAAATTAGTATCATTTATATTACGTTTTACAACTTCTTCGGAAATTTTATTTATGATCTTTGCTTCTATAAATGCACCCTTCATCTTAAGGTGAAGTGAAGAAGCATCTTTCTTTTTCATCTCTGAGAGAATCTCTACATTCTCAGACTCTGTAAACTTAATGATACTCTCCTGATTAAGGTCAAGTATGAACAGTCCAACTATGGACTCGAATGGGTCCGGCATACCATGACCATCTGGATCTTTCATGCCTTGACTATCTCTAATTAGGGCACCTATTTTTGTTACTGTAGACATTTTGTGGCCCACTTTGACTTTAGTGGGGCTCCACGCTCCGCCCGACTTCTTCCAAACCGTGATTAACAAAGCGGGATCTTCTGGGGTGCCTGTGATAGTAAAACTAGAGTCTGGCACACGTATAGTGCCATTTCTTACTATTCTAGAGATTTTTCCGCGAACTCTACCGCCAGAAGAATTCCAGCTAACAAAATCACCAACAGAAACTTTATCCGCCTCTTCGTATTCGAACTCATTCATTGCTGAAGTTGCTATTTTGCGCGACCAAGAATAACCAGCATCTCCACCCCAAAGAGCCCAAGCGATCCTACCGTTACTTGGGTAGCCTTCTTCGCCGGGCCTGAAACCTTGAGCTTTCTTATCAACCTCATGCCTAGAGAAAAATGAATACATCCTCTTAACAGTATCTAAAGGTAGATTCTTACCATTCACTATGTCCCTAGCCCGAGCTATGCCGATGCCAGTTCCGCCCCTATTAAATTCATCTCGCCAATCTAGGCCCATGCGTGCTTCAGAGACCATACCGGAAGTTGGCTTAAAAGAGTCTGCTTCTTGCGACTCCTGCACATTGCTATCAACCACTCTAATAGTAGAGTTCGAGTCAGCAGGTACGTTGACGAAGGAATACTCTTTGAAACCAATGTTGCGCATTTCCAACATCGCAACTTTACCCTTATAGCTTTCGCCCCTCATGTGTGCACATGGTGCGCCTGCGCCTCTACGGGGCATAGCCCAATCGATACCACAGACAGAGCAAACTGCCTCTTCTGCCTTACCGCCAACAGAGCCTGTTAGGTACCTTTTATCCATGACCCTCTGCACTGCAACTGGATCTGTTATGGCAGCCTGAAGTCTTACGAATGCTGAGCCATTAGCTTCGCGGTCCATCCTCGCTCCAATAACTCTACCAACCGGATCGCTATTGATGTCATGATTTATGATGATTGGCTTTGGGTATGGGCTCAACCAGGACTCAAGAGACTTTTCTAATTCATTCTCCCCATAGAAGTTATAGTTCGCGGTTACCCCAGAGTGGATGGCTGCGACCTCGACTATAAGGCCGTGGCTCTCACTGAATTCATTCTCCTGGAACCTATCGAAAGAAGGTGAATCTGGTAAAAGTAGTGTAACATTTTCTACGAACTCTATAGCCACTTGTCTACTCCAATGTCGGGCATTATCTTGTATATAGTAAAACCTATCAAGCTACATTAACTTAATTGTATGCTTGTTCTTTTCTAGGATCGCCAATAGCATAATATTGATCCAGCATCCACTTGTGCATTATGTGGGGAACATATATGTCGGAAGCGCAGTACAGATTAAAATTTTGCTTTGCACATTCCGCAGACCAACCAAGGTCTTCGCCTTGGGGGTGCCAAGCATACCTGCAATTTTGATACACTACAGGATTCATCATTACTGCGGCCATAATAATATCTGCACGAAACGTCTCACCTATTTTATAATCCGTAAGCATTCTTGTAGCCCTGTTGCCGGCCCCATCCATCCAAGTCATAACACTTGGAAACCTAATGTCCTTCTGATACATATAAGATAATGGTGATATAGCATCTATCCCATCTCTATCAAGCATGTGGTAGAGCTTCTCTAGTGTTTGCGGATCTTCTAAAAATAAATCCGAATCTAATGATAGATACTTTTCGGGCTTAACGCAGTTAACACGTTCTAGGAGAGAGTTTCTCAACTCTACCATCTTATGGTACGCATCCTTTGTCCACGTTCTATGGCCATCAGGATGTGTAGTATGGTTGATATCTTCTCTTATGGTAGCATCGAAGAAAGCAACTTCTGGATGATCTCTATGCCATTGCCAAATTATTTCATGAGTATCGTCGTCGTTAGGGCCTAGTTCAAATATGAAGCCGATATCCGACAATGGCATAGTTTGATTCTCTATGAATTTAAACCAGTCTTTTAAAACCCAAGCTCTTTGATAAATTGGGCTACCAATTAATATCTTCATAAACACCCGTCGAAAAGAAAGCTAACTAAAAGAGGAAACAACGACTGCCACTAGACTTCTTCCGAAGTCTTCTTGACTCTTACTACTTTTTTCTCTTCCGCTACAGCTTCAGCAGTTGCCTTAGGCAAAGTTGCGTCCCCCTCTTCGAATGAAACAGATTCGAGCAAAGTTACCCTATCGCACAACTCGGAAATAATCTGTTCGGCGTACTCCAAGGCTAGCCTTGTCTGCCCATTTGTTACTGCATTTTTAAAACCTACACTCTTATTAGAATTAAGAGTAAAACTTGGTCTACTGTTGTTCATGAAACCTCTATCGAATATTCTGCTGCTTATATTAACTTATTCCTCTATCATATCATCAATAAGGCTAGCGATCTCATTTATAAGATCAAAATTTTCCGATCTCCTTATATCTGGAGACGTTTTGGTGCCATACTGGTTCGCGGGCCTTATAATGTTGTCGGAACCTTTCCTATTATTTTTTGGTTCCGCACCCTTAGGTGCACCAGTGGACAATCCGGAATTCGCATTTGGAGATATTGCCTCTAGATCCATCTCGGGTTTCATGCCCAGCTCAAGCCTACCTTCCGGCACCGTTTGTATACCAGCTAGAACTTTCTGTATGATATACGCGCCCTTCTTGACTTCAGTGTCTGAATCTATTTCATTAAACTTGAAATAGCACCTATCTGACGTCCCGTCAAACTCTGGATTGGTATACGGATCAAAACCACCCTCCAAAAGCAATTCGTTGAATACATGAAGTCTCATAGCATCTTCGAACTTCCTCTGGTACTCCTTGATCTTGTCGTAAAGAGCGATGTCTAAGCGGTCTGTCATCGCTTGCGATGCATTGGATGTCATGCCTAAGTGGTGAGGATAAACACCAAGACCTATCGCTACGCGTTCCTTAAAGTGATCCAGGTACTTGGACGCATCTAGTGCATTACCGTTAGCGCCGAGAACATCCACGTCATGTCTATTGGACATGATTAGTGCGCCTTCAGACCTTAGTCCTTCTATTTCGTTGGCAGCTTTGTCGAGCTCTTCGTCGGTCGCCGGCTGATCGTCTGTTCCGACCTTAAACTTGTATAGGGGAAACAGTTCCCTATGGACGAGGTTCTGTATGTCTTCTTCTATCTGCCTTAAGGCTATGATGTCATCCATGGCAGAAACCATAAATGGAGTTCCAAAAACTCTTCCCGGTTTCCTATCTGTAGATATGTGTATTACATCATCTGCGCTCCATCTTGGGGACTGATCCGTAGACCCAAGCCCAGTCATATCAGTCCTCTGCCTGTACCATAGGACCTTATTGTTTTTGTTGCGCATGATCTCTACGCGCTCTGTCGGGATTATATAGTAACCGATAACTGGATTTTTATTTTCAGGGGGATAGAGTCGCCCCGGAAAATACTCCTGTAAAGGGCCCCTAGATTTGGCTATGAATACATTGCCAAACTTCACCAGCTGGTCAGCTACATCCACTAAGAAATCCTGAAAAGACTTCTTCATAGCTACTTCCATAAAGTCTACCCTCTGGAGAAGGTATCCGCGTGCTACAGAGTTTTCCGAAACTATATTCCAACCCTCTTTCCAGAAAAGCTCTTTATACTTAGAGGTTGCCTGCTTAGCGTAGGAGTCTGTATCTATAGCCTGTATAATCCTATCAAAATCAAATGGCGGAAGCTCATAAGTGTCCCCGGTGTAAGATCTTGTCGAAAAATTCTGGAAACCTAAAGCTAATGCGGCGACCCTAAAAGCCTTGGCTAAACCCTTCTGGTCATCTAGGGGTAGTATTGATGCTCCTTTTTTAGGGGTTTTACCAGGTGCATTCTGGAATGGCAGAAAATCGTTTAAGCGCATTAAAACTCCAACCTATAAAAAACGACTATAGTCATGTTAGTAACATAAACCAAATAAGCCTACACAAGTAGGCTTAAAATAATTGCAATAGATAAACCTATATAATTACTATTCACTCTTGACGCCGCCCAGTACATCTCGACTGATGACCATAGATTTTGTAACCTCAAGCCAAAAAATTACCTCAGGTATTTCCAATTCTGTCTCCCAAGTTACTGAATCTTCATTGATATTAATAATAATTTTTCCTATTTCATTTGACATTATTCACCTCCAATTATAGTTCATAAAATTTTTGCCACATATCAGGATTAGCTGGTCTTTTCGCAAAATTTGATAGCATGACCTGCATGAAGTCTTTAACTTCGGTAGTCATTTCTCCTGCAATTGGAAAGTCTTTTGCATTAGGGTCACCGCGGAGATACCTGGCAACTGGCATTTCTGGGTAGGCGGACATTATAGCAGCTTTTACCGAACTGCCCATAGATAGAAGACTTAATGCCTGATGGCTCAACCTAGCAGACGCTTCATTATTAAAGAAGGGGTCTTCGTATACTAAAGACCATTCTATTATTAGCCTCATTAGATGACCAAGCGTTGGGGCAACCGCTTCCGGTCTTTCCAACCAAGCTTTTTCCTGCAACTCAGAAGATTCTGGCCCATGACTAGGGGTATCATGCTCGACTATCTCGTTAAACGTGATATAGAAATAAGGAGCACAATCTACGAGTATATCAAAATTTCTAAGGTTAAAAATATTTTCTATAGCATCTGTCCCAAAAAGCTTACCGTACTCAGGAGTCCAATCTATAGCTACCGGCCCCCACCCGTGACTATCACAACGGACCCTATCTAGGTCCCTAGCGTAATCTGATATTTTAACAGCTTTGCACAACCTAAAGGAACCTGGTGTATCAATTGTCATGTCTAGATAGCTCATCAAATTTCCTTTCTAGATCGAGTAGTCTGTCGCGTAGACTTTTTATCTCGGCTATAGCTATGACAGAAAGACGAGAATAAGCTATACCACAAGGTATCCCTTCCTCGTCGTACTCAACAACCTCAGGGAAGATTTCGGCTACTTCTTCAGCTATTAGGCCTATCCGCTCGCTATCATCCGAGTTATGTTCTTTCTTGTACCTATAAGATACTGGCCTCAGCCTTCCTATAGAATCCGAAATTTTTTCACTGCTGAGTGGTTCTATGCTATCTTTGAATCTTATAGAAGAGTTATCTATCCAAGTACCAGGAGCGGAAGCATTACCATTGTTTTTAAACGAATACAACTGTGCGCCGCTGGTTACATATATGCTTACAGATGTGTAGCCAGCTAATTCCGCAGCATTCGATGAGGAGTTCCAATACAGATAATTCTCGCTGTTAAAGCCGCTCCTAAGATATAGCGCCTGGCTACCCATGTTAACGGCTCCAGTGAATGTGCCTCCCGATCTGGCTATTGCAGCGTTGGCGGTTGTTGCGGCATTGTTCGCTGCTGTTTGTGCAGTTGCAGCATTCGTCACACCAAGCGAACCCCTATCGTATGCTGTAGTGTGCAATCCGTCCACATAAAGTTTATTAGCTAACTGGGCATTAGTCGTAGGGGCGGAAACTGAACCCGATGGAGTTACCCATGCAGAACCGCTGTAAACTAGCATGTAATCTGTATCTGTTTCGTATATAAACTGACCCTCGTAAGGGTTTGCGGGCCTAGTAGCAGAAGTACATACGCCGGGTTTAAGTATTGAATTGGCTACAGCGTTAGATAGGGCCATTAACTAACTCTTTTCCCACTGAAAAAACAATTATACGAATGCATTGTACCACCGGTAATCCATATCTCAATGTAGTCGTTTTCACTAAGGCTAATTATGCCACTAGCTGAGTTTGCCATATATTGCTTTAGCGAATAACCCCTAGGGTAAGTTCCGAGAGTCATAGAACTGCCATTTTTCCTGAACTCATATGTGAATGCGGTGTTGTCAGCAGAGGCGCTGAGTAAGTTAATATTAAATTCATAGTAACCATCTGCGGGTGCCGTAAACCTGTTATTTGCACTACTCCATACATCGTCTGGGTCTGCGAACGTAACATTGAACGTGGCTTTATTGCCCGCAGTAACAGTAGAGCCAGCTTCATTCGCTACAGAGAAAAAGGGTCTACCCAATAAGTCGCGTAAATATGAATATTTTGTCTTAGCACTATCTATGGGCATTAAACTTCTTTTTCCCATCCTGTTATAATTATATTTATTCCAGATCTATCGGCAATGCCGTATATAGCTTCTGCGGCCGTAAACACTAACGAAGTATCAAATACTATAGTGTCATTCGCGGCAATTGGAAGGTTATAAAAAAAGCAATTAGCCGCAGTTACCGATGTCCCAATAGCTAACCTGAAAGTAGCATCTACCGAGTTCGTATTGGTTATCGTGATTTGTTTTGTAACCCAAAGTCGGGATGCAGGAACCGTACCCACTACACTATTTGTGGTTCCCAGACTATAAGGACCAGCAAGTCTCTTTTCATTTCTATCGCCTACTGCCATTTTATTCTTCTTCCAGTCCATTCACGAATGACTCATAATGCTCTAAGTTGCTAATTAACCTAGCGTCTTCTGGGTCTATAGTAACGGCCATCTTCCCATAAGCCAAGCAAGCTTCATTTCCCAACCTGTAAGAAGCTATAGCGGCTAAATCATAAGGCTTTGAACCCCAAGCATCTGCATCACAGATATATTCCAGTGGTTTTTCCTGGATAGATATTGCCCTCAAAGCCGAAGAAAAACACTGTACCCATTCCGACTTTTCATAGTAATAATTTGCAAGGTCCACCCACGGTTCTCTCCTGTCGGCTGCTTCTGAAGCCGCAGAGAGTAGCCAATATTCGGCTTCCTCAGGTCTACATTTTGCTATTAGCCTTTTAGAGGCCGCCCTCTCTGGTCCCCATAATGCTGTGGGCAAACTGAGATGGTGCTTAAGTTGCTCATACGCTTTATCCAGGTCATTGTAATATACGAGCTCCCTGCCGTAGTAGAATGCTATACGATCATCCTTTGGATCTTCAAGTGCCGCAAGCTCTAGCATGGGCCC